>JAAUYI010188608.1_pt1 | contig 59195 bp, 59 predicted proteins | sample 7278041 | NCBI WGS metagenome assembly JAAUYI01 (sample SAMN14350216, study PRJNA611818) | marine sediment metagenome | isolation source: surface marine sediment (0.6m) | place: French Polynesia: Moorea | collected 2018-08
CTTTCCGCTTCTGTCATAGTATGAGAGCGCTTTATCTCGTAAATCGTTGCTATATCCGTATGTCATAAACTTTGAAACTATTACGCATTTATATCTTTAGTTTACTATAAAATATCTGTTAACAGTTTTCCGATTTAGACCAATTAATTTACTGGTTTTTGTTGCATCAATATTTTCACAAAAAAGGAAATTATCTTTTTGACTTTGTAATCACTTAGAGCATTTACCATTCAACTATTCTAGACCTTTCTTCTCTTTTTAATTATTTTTGTTGAACAACACTTTGAACATTTTCTTCTCGCCATTTTTATGTACTTTTAATTAAGCACATTCATTTCCTCTCAAATCAATCTCTCAACAATCAATCCCACTGATCATCAGGTCCTCTTTTGTCCGATAGACCGAATTAGGAACTTAATAAATTCAGTAAAATACTGCTTAACAGATGTTCCTAGAATAAAAAATGAGTATATTTGAAATCTCAGCAATAATAATCACTATTGCTGCTGCATTTAGTTTCATAAACTACAAGTTTTTAAAGCTTCCAACAACAATTGGGGCAATGATGATAGCTTTAATTGTTTCCACAATTCTCATCATTCTTCACTCCCTGGGAATTAATCTTGAGTTATGGGCAGAAAAGATTCTTCAAGAACTTAATTTTAGCGAAGCACTTTTAAAAGGGATGCTCGGCTTTCTTCTTTTTGCCGGCGCACTTCATATCAACTTAGATGATTTATTTGAACAAAAAGTGGGTGTATCACTTTTATCAACGATAGGCGTTTTGGGATCCACTTTTATTATTGGTCTTAGTACTTTCTGGGTACTCAGCTTACTAGGAATTCATATTCCTTTTATTTATACATTAGTTTTTGGGGCTTTAATATCCCCCACAGATCCAATTGCCGTTTTATCAATACTCAAACAGAACAATGCCCCAAAAGAGCTCGAAACAAAAATTGCGGGAGAATCATTATTCAACGATGGAATTGGGGTTGTTATTTTTCTCGCTTTGGTAGAAATAGCAACTGGTCATCATGAGGTAAGCATAAAAGAGATCTCTTTTCTATTTATTGAAGAAGCAATAGGAGGAACTATACTGGGTTTATTTCTTGGATGGGTTGGCTTTCAATTAATAAAAAGAGTTGATGACTATCAAGTCGAAATATTATTAACACTAGCTCTAGTATCGGGTGGTTATTCTTTAGCCCAAAGTCTACATTTCTCAGGCCCGATAGCAATAGTAATTGCCGGTTTAATGATAGGTAACAGAGGAAGACGCCTAGCAATGTCTGAGAATACTAGGCAAAACCTAGATAAATTCTGGCAACTAATTGACGAAGTCTTAAATATCGTTTTATTTGTTCTCATAGGGATGGAGCTAATCGTTATTTCATTCAATTTCAAGTATTTTATTGCTGGGCTTTCCGCAATCATAATTTCGTTACTTGCACGCTTAATAATGGTGAGCTTCTCGATTAAAACGACTGAAAGAATCAATAAAATAAGTTACAGCAAAGAAATAATTCCAATTATCACCTGGGCAGGCTTGCGTGGAGGCATTTCTATTGCTCTTGCATTATCTCTTCCGGAGAGTGAAAGTAAAAATGTAATTTTAGCTATTACCTATTGTGTAGTTGTATTCTCAATCGTAGTACAAGGGTTATCAATAAAAAAACTGCTTCCAAAAGGTTTAAAAGTACTTACAAACTAAAACTTTTACAAAATTTTAGTCAGATGTCTTTCAAATAGATTTCCTTGAAATTAAATTTCAAATGAGTACTATATAAATAAAGAAAGAGAACATATCTAGAACTCATAAAGAATAGAAGTTAGTTCTCTTAGATTATACAAAGCACACTATAGAATTGCTTTACAAACAAACTTAATAGAACTTCTAGTTTGCAGCAGTTGGAGCAGATTCATAGGAGTAAGGTTGTATTTCCGCGCTTATTAAATCTGACTCTTTCAACGCTTTTTGTTTGCGAAGTTCATGTGCATAGCCTGTACCTGCTGGAATTAACTTACCAACAATAACATTCTCTTTTAGTCCATTCAATTCATCAGCTTTACCTTCCAAAGAACTTTCCGCCAAAATACGTGTAGTCTCTTGGAAACTAGCTGCTGATATAAAGCTCTTGGTATTCAAGCTTGCTTTGGTGATACCGAGAAGAATATGCTTATATGTTGCTAGTTCAGCTCCATCGGACTCCAACTTCACATTTTCCCTCTCAACTTCCGCAAACTCTATTAGTTCACCAGGAAGGAAAGTAGAGTCTCCGGGATCTTCTATCTTCACCTTCATGGTCATCTGACGAACGATTACTTCAATGTGTTTATCTGAGATGTCTACACCTTGACTACAATAAACTTGTTGAACTTCGTTTATCAAATGAGTTTGTACGGCTTGTTGCCCCAGGACCTCCATTACTTGGTGCGGATTTACAATTCCATCAGTAATCGGATCTCCTAATCTTATTTTTTCTCCATCCTCAACAATAAGATTTTGTCCCGGCGGAATTTCGACTTCAAAGAGGTTTGTTTCACTTTGAATCAACAATTTAAAATCAGTTCCATTGGAATCAATCCTCACTGAGCCATCAGCTGGAGAAAGAACGGCAGGCTCTTTAGGCTTACGTCCTTCTAAAAGTTCTTCTACTTTAGGAAGACCTTGAACAATATCTCCCGTTTTTTGTTGTTCAAAAATCAAAGTTGCAAGCTGGTCACCTCTTTGAATTAAACTGCCAGAGTCAATATGCAGCTGAGTTCCGGTACTAATGAGATATGGTCTTCCACGCCTAATTATAATATTATTACCTTGCGTTAATACAACTTGACCCGAACATTCAAAAGTATCGCTTGAACCATCAATAGAGTCACCTTTTCTAAGGTAATCACCTGATTTTAGAGATGCTGCATGTTCACTTTCTTGAATATACAAATGATCTTTGGTAATTAATAAAAGCTTACGCTCATCATTCGGACTCAACCTAACTTCTCCAGCAGAACCACCAAGAACTTGAGTCTTCGCAATAGAGTCTCCAGATTTTATAGGTGAATTATTATCAACCATTAAGTAAGTAATACTAGAATCACTTTCCCTTCTCAAAAGAATAGTGTCTTGAACCAAAACAGCTAAATTTTCTTCTTTGAATTCAAGGCGACCCTTAAGCATTTTCAGCTCGTTATCCATCTGGAGTAACAAACTAGTTCTTGTTAATTGACCACCCTCTAAGCTTCTAACTCTATCTTTGTCTTTATAGAGAATTTGAGTAACTGGAACAATCTTCATATCTTCAGAAGAAGATTTAATATCTAGATCTAGTTTAGGTGGCTCAATTGTGAATTCTTGAACTGGTCTGATAAAAACTTGGACCTGTCCACTCTCATCATCAGCAATCAAACTAATAAGAGATTTCTCTTTTGTCTTAACACCAGGAAGAACCTCAACACCTTTATCAATAATCGCTTCATCCTCAACTTTTAAATCCTCAGGATCTTCGATTGTATGTAGTTCACCAGGACGAACTATAACCTCATAGATGATGTCATTTTCTACTTTGAGTTCAACAATACCATCTATTCTGGTAATAACATCCTTAACGAGCTCCTGCCCAGAGATAACTCTTTCGCCATTCTCTACATTCTTCAAGCTTATATCTTTGCTTATTGAATGTATTTCTTCTGGAATGAAGTAAATAGTTCCTGACTTTGAGGGATCCAGAATTCTTTTCTCATCCACCTCAAAGTTGTCACTGTATCTAATTTCTCCGCTGCAGGTTACTTTCTGTTGTTTTTCAGAAACAAGCTCAGCCAATAGCATTCCATCTTCAACTACTTCATTCGGCTGGACTTTCAAAACATATTTTTCATCCTGATTAATGGTCCAGCAGTAATTTCCTTGTTGAGTTTGCTCAACAGTAGAATTTGTTGGTTCCACTGACGCAATAACGATATTGATGTCTTTTCCTTTGATTAGTTTATTTAAAGGATTTCCATCTTTATCTTTTCCTTCTTCAATTTCTATTTCAGGTGAAAATCTCACTTCTCCAGCATGCTCGCAATAAGTGCTGGTTTCACTCAAAATGGCACCTGCTTCAATTTGTTGTCCGTCTTCTACAATAATGTCAGAGCCACCTGGAAGAGAGTAAACCTGTCCTTCCATAACCCAAATAGTTCCACTTTGGTTGGATGTTCGAGAGATATTTCCAAATCGATCTTGTTTTTCGTCAACCTCAAATCCATCAAATATTGCTTGGCCGGAAGATGTGGTAAGAACGTCTTTAAACGCTTTTTCAGTCAAAGGTTTGGTTGTTGACTCGCTATACTCAACAATTACTTGATTAGTATCTACTTCTTGTCCAGATCTAAACTTGATTAATGATCCTGAAGGTGCCTGGAACTCAAAATTTCCAACTTTAAGAAGAACATCTTTACTTGTTTGTTGAACTATCTCACCATATTTTGTTCTTGTTTCTTTAGTAAGTTGTTCATCATAAGTCAAAATGCCTTTTTCACTAGGTTTTACACCCTTTCTAGATCCACTTCCTGCAACCGCACCTCCGGTGTGGAAGGTTCTCATGGTTAACTGTGTACCAGGTTCTCCGATTGATTGAGCAGCAATAATACCAATAGCTTCTCCCACGGGTACAGATTTATTGGTTGCTAAGCTTCCCCCATAACACTTCTCACAAATACCTCTTTTACTTTCACAAGTTAATGGAGAGCGAACTTTAACCTCCAAGACTCCTGCTTGACAAATTTTATCGGCAAGTTCTCTGTCAATGATTTGATTTCTCTCGCAAATAATTTCTCCAGTACTAGGATCTTTAATATCTTCCGCAACGGTTCTTGAGAATAGCCTTTTAACTAAAGGCAAAACATCTTTACTTCTATCTTGAATTGCGGATAATGTAATACTTCTTTCAGTTCCACAATCAGGTATTTGAACAATAACATCCTGTGCAACATCAACTAATCTTCTGGTTAAATATCCCGAGTCTGCTGTTTTTAAGGCAGTATCCACAATACCTTTTCTTGCACCGTAACTAGAGATAATATACTCAGTTACAGTTAATCCTTCCTTAAAATTAGATTTAATAGGTTGGTCAATGATTTTTCCTTGAGAATCAGCCATCAAACCTCTCATACCAACTAGCTGACGTACCTGAGATATATTACCCCTTGCACCAGAGAAAGCCATCATATAGACAGGGTTTAATTTATAGAAATTGTCCACCACTGATTCAGTCAATTTCTCAGTGGTTTCAGACCAAGTGTCAATAACTCTGTTATAACGCTCTACTTCAGTAATGTCACCTCTATCAAAAAGAGTCTTAGCTTCTTTTATTTGCTCTTCAGCATCATTTATAAGTTGTTTTTTACTTTTTGGCACATCTAAGTCAATTATGCCGATTGTTATACCCGCCAATGTTGAATAATGGAAACCAATATCTTTTAACAAGTTAGCAAGCTCAGCTGTGGATGAAGTTCCATATTGCTCATAAACCTCAATGAGCAAAGAGCTCAAAGCCTTCTTATTAAGTTGTTTATTAACAAAAGCAAAATCATTTTTTGGATTTACTTGAGAAAGAACTGATTGAATAGTCTGATTAACAATTACTCTTCCTGGTGTGGTTTCAATTATTTCACCTTTGTTGACCCTTACTTTTATCTTTGAATGAATGTGCAACAACCCAGATTCAAAAGCAGCTCTAGCGTCATCTAAGAAAGCAAAAACCCTTCCTGCCCCTCTACATTCTTCAGGATTATCTGCGTTGGGTCTGTCTACAGTTAAATAGTAGAGACCTAGAATCATATCTTGAGAAGGTACAATTGATGGCTGTCCAGTAGCTGGTAGCAGAACATTGTTAGAAGCAAGCATAAGCATTCGGGCTTCTGTTTGAGCTTCTACAGATAGTGGGACGTGAATTGCCATCTGATCACCGTCAAAGTCAGCATTGAAGGATGAGCAAACTAATGGGTGTAACTGAATTGCTCGACCTTCCACCAACACTGGCTCAAATGCCTGAATACCCAACCGGTGAAGAGTAGGTGCTCGGTTTAATAAAACAGGGTGATCTTTAATAGATTCCTCTAGAGTTTCCCAAACAACTGTAAGCCCGCTCTCAATCATCTTTTTCGCAGTCTTAATATTAGGAGCAAGACCTTTTTTGATAAGTTTTTCTATAATAAATGGTTTGAAAAGTTCTAAAAGGATTGGAGCAGGAACACCGCATTGGTGAAGTTTTAAATTAGGTCCAACAACAATTACAGAACGTCCAGAATAATCTACACGTTTTCCTAATAAATTTTGTCTAAATCGTCCTTGCTTACCTTCTATGATGTCAGAAAGAGATTTTAATCTTCGACCATTTGTCCCAACAACTTCTCTTCCACGTCTACCGTTGTCTATAAGGGCGTCAACCGATTCTTGAAGCATTCTCTTTTCATTTCTAATAATGATTTCAGGAGCATGCATTTCCTTTAACTTAATCAAGCGATTATTTCTATTAATAACCCTTCGATACAAATCATTGAGGTCACTTGTAGCAAATCTTCCACCGTCAAGTTGAACCATTGGACGAAGATCTGGTGGCAAAACAGGAAGAATATCCATGACGATCCAGGCTGGATCTATTTTAGAGCCAAGTAATTTATCTACTAATCTGAGTCTCTTTATTAATTTAACCCTCTTTTGAGCGCTTGATTTATTTTGCTTAAGATCGGTTCTCAAAGTTTCAACTAATTCTTCCAAACCTGGCATAGCCAAAACTTTACCTTTGGCCTGTCTTGTATTAGAAGGGAATTCATATTCAACCCTTGTCAATCTATTCAACAACTTTAAGATCGCATCTGCACCCATATCCGCTTCAAATTCAGCGTCTCCCTTCAGAACTAACTCGTCATAGTCATCTTCTGAAAGAAGTTGTCCTTGTTTCAAGTCTGTATTGCCGGGATCAATAACAAGATATGAATTGAAATAAACAACTTGCTCAAGATCTCTAAGAGGAACTTCAAGCAACAAACTCAGATAGCTTGGAATACCTTTCAGATACCAAATATGAACAACAGGAGCCGCTAAAGCAATGTTCCCCATTCTATAGCGTCTAACTCTGGATTCTGTTACCTCAACACCGCAAACCTCACATACAATTCCTCTATATCTTATTCTTTTATATTTTCCACAGGCACATTCCCAGTCCTTTACAGGTCCAAAGATTTTCTGACAAAAGAGGCCATCTCTTTCAGGTGCAAGTGTCCTATAGTTAATAGTCTCGGCTTTTTTTACTTCACCAAATGACCAACTCTTGACAACCTCGGGGGAAGCTATTTTTATTTGAATGAGATCAAAGGAATCCAATGTTGAATCAGATACCTGCTTGTTGAGTTCGTTAATCATTTCAAAATCTCCCAGAATAACAAATATGGTTTTATTAATTAATTTAGTAATTAGATTAGTTTTCTAAAGGCTCACCGGCGAGCTTCATAAATTTTTCGTCAGTATCATTTTCTTCCGAGCTACTGGGTTGTGACAAATCAACTTTCCCATATGGAGCTGCCAAAACCGCACCTTCGTTGATTTTCACGTCCATTTCTTGAAGATTACCGTGAGGATCAACCCCCATAATCTTAATTTCCAATCCTAATGCTTGTAACTCGCAAACAAGTACCTTAAATGACTCTGGAACTCCCGGTGGTGGAAGGCTATTTCCTTTAACAATTGCTTCATAAACTTTGCTTCTGCCAATAACATTATCTGATTTGACAGTGAGCATTTCTTGAAGATTATAAGAAGCTCCATAGGCTTCTAGAGCCCAGCACTCCATCTCTCCAAGCCTCTGTCCACCAAACTGAGCTTTTCCACCAAGTGGTTGCTGAGTAACTAAAGAATACGGACCAGTTGAACGCGCGTGCATTTTATCGTCAACAAGATGCACTAACTTCATCATGTACATCTTTCCAACTGTTGATGGCTCGTCGAACGGTTCTCCAGTTCTTCCATCAATCAACCTAATTTTGCCTTCGTCCGTAATCCAAGACTTACCTGTTTTTTCTTTAGCTTTCTTTATCTCTCCTGTGACTAAGTTATTAGAAGCTTCTTCTTCATACATTTCATCAAAGGGCCAAACTTCATACTTCTCGTCCAACAACCAACCAGCTAAACCTAAGATAGTTTCATAAACTTGTCCAACATTCATACGACTAGGAACACCAAGAGGGTTAAGAACAATATCTACAGGCGTTCCGTCAGGCATAAATGGCATATCTTCGACCGGGAGTATTCTGGAAACAATACCTTTGTTTCCATGCCTTCCAGCCATTTTGTCTCCAACCCGGATTTTACGCTTTTGAGCCAAATGAACTCTGACCATTTTATTGGCAACCGGCGGAAGTTCATCGCCTTTCAAACGATCGAGGACATTAACACCTACAACTCTTCCACCTTCCCCATGAGGAACTCTTAATGAGTTATCTCTAACATCTCTAGCTTTCTCACCAAATATTGCTCTTAGAAGTTTTTCTTCTGGAGGTTGATCTGACTCTCCCTTAGGAGTTATTTTCCCAACTAAAATATCGCCAGAACGAACAAGAGATCCAACTCTTACAACGCCATCTTCATCTAGATGTCTCAGCGTATCCTCAGAAACATTAGGAATTTCACGAGTAATCTCTTCTGGTCCCAACTTTGTTGAACGGGCATCGATTTCAAATTTCTCTATGTGAATGGATGTATAAACATCATTCTGAACGAGTTTTTCAGATAATAAAATTGCGTCCTCAAAGTTATATCCTTCCCATGGCATAAAGGTAACCAAAAGATTTTTACCTAATGCCAACTCTCCTTTCTCAGAGGCAGGTCCATCTGCTAGTACTTGTCCCGGTGAAACTCTATCCCCATTTTTGATTACAGGTCTTTGATTTACACATGTATCTTGGTTACTTCTCAAAAACTTACTAAGGGGATAGCTAGTAACATACGGCTCTCCATCGTATTGTACTTGAATCAAATTGCTACTAACATAGCTTATTACACCAGCCGCTCTAGCAATACAGCACATACCGGAATCTCGTGCGACCTGACGCTCAAGACCTGTTCCAACAATGGGTCTTTCTGCCCTCAACAGTGGTACTGCTTGACGTTGCATATTTGCACCCATCAAAGCACGGTTAGCATCATCATGTTCTAAAAACGGAATCAAAGAAGTTCCAAGTGAAACAATTTGAACTGGGCTGATTGCAAGATAGTCAACTTGATTTGGAGGAGTATTTAAGAAATCTCCTCTATATCTAACAGGAACAAACTCACCAACTAAGCTACCATCAGAATCGACCTGAATATCTCCCGGAGCTACTCTATATAAATCTTCTTCACTGGCGGAAAGATAAAAGACTTCATCAGTCAAAACACCGTCTACAACCTTGCGATAGGGGGTCTCCAAAAAGCCAAAATCGTTAACACGAGCATAAGTAGCTAAACTCCCAATAAGGCCAGCATTAGGACCTTCTGGTGTTTCTACTGGACAAATACGACCATAATGAGAAGGATGAATATCCCTAACAGCAAAGCCCGCTCTTTCTCTGGTTAAACCTCCAGGACCTAAAGCGGATAAACGCCTTTTATGTGTCAATTCAGCAAGAGGATTCGTCTGATCCATAAACTGTGATAATTGACTCGAACCAAAGAACTCTTTTATTGCTGCTACTAAAGGCTTTGGATTAAGAAGGCTAGAAGGAGTGAGTGTATCAGCATCAGCTAAAGTCATCCTTTCTCGAATAATTCTCTCAAGCCTATTTAAACCAACTCTAAACTGATCTCTCAACAGTTCTCCAACTGAACGAATCCTTCTATTTCCCAAGTGATCAATATCATCGATATTCCCAATTTCATAGTAGAGATCTATCAGGTAATCTGTAGCTGCAACAATATCTTCTCTAGTGAGAACAGAGGTAGAATCGGGGATGTTGATTCCCAGTTTATTATTAATCTTGAATCTTCCAACTTTTCCAAGATCGTATCTTTTTTCATCAAAGAATCTAGACTGCAAAGCTTGAAAACCACCCTGGACACTCGGGGGATCTCCTGGTCTAAGCTTCTTGTAAATCTCAACTAAAGCCTGTTCCCTGGTTTGAACAGGATCCTTCTCTAAGGTTTTTTCTAAAAATTCACCATGGTGAAACAATTTCAGTATTTCTTCTCTCGAATATCCAAGAGCGATTAATAAAGTTGTTATATAAATTTTTCTATTTTTATCGATTCTGACAATGATGATGTCATTGTTATCACCCTCAAGCCTCAACCATGCTCCTCTAGCAGGAATGAGTGTTGCATTAAAAGTCCTTTTTCCATTTATATCAGTTTCTCTCTTGTAGTAAATACCTGGAGACCTTGTAATCTGGCTTACAACAACTCTTTCAGCACCATTAACAATAAAAGTACCTTTCTCTGTCATCATTGGTATTTCACCAATAAACATTCGAGATTCCTTTATTTCTCCTGTTTCTCGATCGACAAGTCTTATATTTGTATAGAATTTTTTGGTATAACTTTGATCATTCTGACGGGCCTCTGCCGGTGTCTTGGACTTCTTTTCCTCTGTGTGTTCCTCAAATATATAATCATCGTGAAGGAAATAAAGCTCTAATCTTCCTGTATAGTCTTTAATTGGTGAAAAAGATTTCAGTTCTTCAGCCAAGCCTTCTCTCAAGAACCATTCAAATGAATTTTTCTGAATTTCTGCTAGGTCTGGCAATGTAGACCAACGTAGTTGATCGTAATCGTACTTTGCAAAAGGACAAATCCGTTTATCAGAAGTTGCTGTCATTCTTATCTCCAGGAGTAAAAAGTATTAATATCAATTTAAATTGAAGAATTAAATTCTTCGTGTTAATAAAACAAAACCGGAACGTACATTATACTGTTAACAGAATAAAGCGTCAATAATAACTAAATACGTTTTGAAAAGAAAGTTGTTCTCTATAACAAAGAGAAAAATGCTTGGCGTAGAGCTATCTTCCCAGAGCCTTTCCGCTCAAGTATTGTCGCCGCTAATCGTCTTTACTGCCGTATTCGGAATGGGAACGGGTGTTTTCCGATTGCGAATACACCAAGCATTTAGAATATTACTCCTTTTACATTTCTTTGTCAACAGAAAACAAAACACATCGTAATATTTTTCATTTTCAAAGTCACACCAAAATAAGATAAAGCTAGAAAAAGGAAGGAATTCCTTGGTACGAAAGGATTAAGATCGGAATAATATAATTACACAATAGCCGGGGAACATTCGAAATGAAAATATCTTTAGAAAATACTATGGAGATTTCTCTAGATCAACTAGCAAAAGAAAAAGGAACAAGCAAAATTGAGCTTATTCATCAAGCAATTGAAAATTATATTCAAGATTACAATGACTATAAAGAGCTTAGATCTGCCTTGGAAAATGGGCAGAAGAAACTCCCCTTCAGCCTAGTAAGACTTTAATACCCTCAAAAGTTCACAATAAAAAAGCCCAAGATTATATGATCTCGGGCTTCAATAATAAAGTTATTTTAAGGGAATGATTATTTCAATTCCACTTTTCCTCCAACGTCTTCTATCTTTTTCTTTATTTCTTCAGCTTCAGCCTTGGGCAAAGCTTCTTTGATTGGCTTTGGAGCTCCATCAACTAATTCTTTAGCTTCTTTAAGACCCAAACCAGTTAATTCTTTCACAGCCTTAACAACTTGAAGTTTGCTAGCACCTGCTTCAGTCAGAACGACATCAAATTCTGTCTTTTCAGCAGCAGCCTCACCACCAGCTGGAGCACCTGCAGCAGCACCTGCCATCATCACAGGAGCAGCAGCTGAAACTCCAAATTTTTCTTCAATTTGTTTTTTCAATTCTGCCGCTTCTAAAAGTGTGAGAGAAGAAAGCTCTTCTAACAACGTTTCTACCTTACTCATTTTTATATTATTTTCCTTTCATAAATTTTAGTATTTTACTTATTTTGCTGTTCTGCAACTTTTACACTCAAATCTCCAATTGATGAAATAGTTTGATTGATTGCTTGAACAATTTGGCTTGGACAAGAGGTTAAAGAACCTGCAATTTGCGCAAGTAATACCTCTTTAGAGGGGAGATCCCCAATTTGTTTAAGGGACTTTGAATCTAAAGCATTAGTATCACCGGCTATTACTCCTCCTTTGAGAGCTAAAAGCGGATCTACTTTTTTTTGAAATTCTAAAAAGGTTTTTATTGCAGTTGTGGCTTCTTCTTTACCCAGAATCAGAAGACTTGGGCCTTTCAAAAAAGGCTTAATGCTTTCAAATTGAGTTTCAGAGAAGGCACGTTCAGCTAAAGCATTCTTAACCACAATGCAGTCAGACTTACCCGAATCTCTCATAGATTTTCGTAACCCAGACTGGTCAGCAACACTTAATTTATCAAAATCTGCAACAAATGCAATGGAAGCACCTTCAGACTGTTGCTTTATTTTAGATATAGCTTCTTCTTTTTGTGCTTTCGTAACCAGAGTAATGCTCCTTTCTTATATAAACTTTAAGGAGCTTGACATAAAAACCTAGACTAGCAATTAAGCCTATGAATTAGCTAGGCACTAGTTGTCTTCGGTCAAGCTCATCAAAGTTTGCTGTATTTACCACAAAAAGTCAAGGCTCTCCGAGGAATACTTTTTTGCAAACCCTATTAGGTTATGAGTATTTTTTCCGTCCAATGAGGGCCAACAAATTTCTGAAATTCTTCTGGGCTCAATTTTTTCACCTTAGTTGTAGACTTTTGAACTTTAAGCTGTTTCACTTCAGAATCAATTTTTGCATTTTTCCAGATACTAACAATTGTGTTGCTTGACATCTCTACAGCCAAAGGATTTGAATTATCAACCACAGACAAAATACATGGACCCGAACCGCTAAGCACACAACCAATTGCACCACACTCAAGGACTTTAGTAATTATTCTATTGAATCCAGGGATTAAGCTTGCCCTTGCATTTTGATGCAGCTTATCTTGCATTGCGATGTTCAAACCTCTCCAGTCTTTTGTTAGCAAGGAACTTATAAGAAGGGAAGATCGACCTAAATTAAAAACAGCATCCTCAAAAGAAACGGTTTTAGGAAGAACCCTTCTTGCAGATTGAGTTCGGACCTTTGTATCGGGAATTCCAACAAGAACAGTGAGTTCTTCAGGCCAATCAAGCTTTTGAGAGTAGACACCATTCTTATCTTGAATTGAAACAGTCATACCACCAAGTATTGCAGGAGCTACATTATCAGGATGTCCCTCAATTTCAGTTGCAATCTCTATTGCTTCAGATAATCTCAAGTTTGTTTTAGAGACAGCACCTGCAGCCAAAACACCTGCAACAACCGCGGTAGCACTAGAACCAAGACCCCTAGCAGAGGGTATATCACTAATAACGCTGACATCCAAACCAGGTATTGTTGGATAACCAATACATTTTAAAGTAAAACAATAAGCCTTATATACCAGATTTGTTCTAGGGTTTTGCTTCAAATGCAGGTTAGATCTAAACACAAGTTTTCCTGGTTCATCATTAATTACCTGGAACAAAAATTTATTATATAGCTGTAGAGCTAAACCAAAACAATCAAAGCCAGGACCAAGATTGGCAGAAGTTGCGGGCACATCTATTGAAAAAATAGGACCTGGCATTGATGCATCAATATACTTTATAAAATGACTCTATATCAAGTTTCATAAAAGTGCAACTCCATCTAGGAAATCAACTATGCTCTTAAATTATTAAGCTTTAAGGGTATTTTCTTTTTTAAAGCGTCTTTTTCTAAAATTTTTACTCTTCTCATAAAGATATCCACTCTTTTTAAAGGTTGTATTTTTAACAAACTGAACCTTGAATTTTTCGGTGGGCTCGTTCTCACTCATTAAAAAAGGCTCATTACCTTGAACCATTTCTGCTAAAGCAAGAGCAATATCGCTACTCGAAACATTATTCTCCTTCTGATACTGCTCAAGAATTCGTTGAAAAACTGCCAAGTTAGCAGAACCATTGAGATCGTCTCTACTGTTAAGAACTGATGTTATTTTTCCTTTAAATTTTTCTATACGTTTATCGTTAATTAGTTTAATTGATGGCATTTCAAGCATTTCCAACTTGTGCTTTATTGATTTTTCAATCGTTGACAAAATTCTTTTCTCTTTTGGTGAAACAAACAAAATCGCTTCACCATTCCTGCCGGCTCTCCCAGTTCTTCCAATTCTATGAATATAGGTTTCAGAATCAAAAGGAGCATCATAATTTACAACATGGCTGATTCGATCTATATCTAGACCTCTTGCAGCAACATCAGTCGCAATCAAGATATCAAACTTACCCTTTTTAAAGTCACTAACCGTTTTTTCTCGTTGACTTTGTTTAACATCACCACTCAATATCTCAACAAGATGTCCTTTCAACGACAATTGCTCTTTAAGCTCTAAAGTATGACTTTTAGTTCTCACGAAAACAATCAAACCATCGTAAGAAATGCTCTGGAGAATAAGGTTGAGTGCATTTAACTTATTAGAGGGAGTGACAGTCAAAAGCTTTTGACGAATGCTGCTGGTATGTTTTGATTCTGGCCTTATTAATACTTCTTTTGGTGATTTTAAATATTTTTGTGCAATTTGTTTAATTGACTCAGGCAATGTTGCTGAGAATAAAATGGTTTGTCTATTAGAAGGTGTTCTCTCTAGGATCCATTCAACATCACCCAGGAATCCCATTCTCAACATTTCGTCAGCTTCATCCAAGACAAGATAATCTAAGTTATCAAGATCTAAGGTTCCTCTTCTGATGTGATCCATTAAACGACCAGGGGTACCAACAATCACCTGTCCACCAGATCTCAACTGTTTCAGCTGTTCTTTATAGTCTTGACCACCATACAAAGAAACTACTTTAAAGCCCTTGATAAATTTTGCATAACTTTTGAATGCTTCGGAAACTTGATTCGAAAGTTCTCTTGTTGGTGTTAAAACCAAAAGCTGTGTATGTCTTTTATCAAAATTGATTTTTGATAATAATGGCAGAGCAAAAGCTGCGGTCTTTCCTGTTCCAGTTTGTGCTTGACCAATTAAATCATGACCTTCCATTAACAATGGAATAGCTTGTTTTTGGATTTGAGTTGGCAGTTTATATTGCAATTCTTCGAGGGCTTTTAAAACCGGCTCAATAATTAGCAGATCTCTAAAACTTGGTTGGTCCAAAATGTTTGTAGACAAAATTTATACCTAAAGATTAACTTGGATTCTTAACGAATCCTGTATGACAATAATTAATGATAACTTACTCTTTGACTTTAAATATATCTCAGTCGAAATTTAGTATATAGGATGCCGTTACTGCTAAGCACGCAAAAATCAAACATGAAAACGTCAACCCCATACCAACTTGGCGAAACCTTAAGTCCTCAGCTACTTGGCTAACACCATAAGCGTGGAGGAACCTTCCCAAAACCAACATAATGCACAGAATATGAATAACAAGCACTGAAATTTCTCTCAACTCAGCAAAGCTAATTAACACAAGACTAAAAGGCACATATTCAACAAAATTGGCCTGAACTCTGATTGCTCTCTGCAAATAATCATCAGATTGAAAGCCAATTGCAACTCCATTTTTGCTACGGATTTGAATTATTCTAATGCTCAAAAAAATTAGAAGTAAAGCAAGCGGTACAGAGTAAATTGGGGTGATTGTAATCATGGTTTAATAGTACCTAAAATGCCTATAAAGTATAAGATGAGTAAAATACTCAAAAATGAGTTTTCTTTTATTATTAAAGAACTCTTAAGTTTTTGAAAAATTTTCGAGTAAATTCTTTTTCATTTTTCTTATTTTTTCCTGATTAGTTGAATACCATCTCTAATTGTTAAAAATACATTTTCAACTCTATCGTCTTCGGTTATCTTTTTATTCAAGGAAGCAACTGCCTTAGAAGAATTATCAGGTTGATTCAAGACCCTCCCAGAAAGCAAAGCGTTATCTATAACTATTAGACCTCCAGGTTTTGTTCTTCTTAAAATCTGCTCATAATATTCAGGATATGCTGATTTGTCTGCGTCTATAAAAGAAAAATCTATTAAATCTTTAAGAGCTCCTATTGTTTCTAAAGCTGGAGCCATTTTCAATTCAATTTTATTTTTGTATGGACTTCTTTGAAAAAACTCTTCTGCGATTTCTTTCGCCCTCATATCAATTTCACAAGTTATGATTTTTCCGTCTTCCGGCAACCCCTCAGCCATCGATAAGGCTGAATAACCAGTAAAAGTTCCAACTTCTAGAACTAACTTAGGTCTATGGATCTGTACTAAGAGTTTCAATAAACGCCCCACAACTCTTCCCGTTAACATATGAGGTCGTGGAATCGATTTGCTAGTTCGAAGAATTAATTCTTGAAGCAGTTCAGATTCTTCTTTTGTAGATTCATATACATAGTTCTCAAGATATTCATCAACAAGATTCATAAATCAAATATTCTATTGAAAGCATCTATTAAACGCACATTTATCAGGACAAGGGCACTCACTTTTGTCTTTTAATTTATTCCAAGCTTCTTTGAAACAATCTCTACTCATAACATAATGTAAACCAGTTTCAAAGAAATCATCCAAGTTTTGATCATAGATTTTTGATAAACATTGCAGACAATATTGTTCTTCATCATTTCCAAAAGCAAGATTCATAGTAAAAGCTCTTTGACAAACTGGTGTAGAACATTTTGGGCAAGGGAACAAAATTGACGAATTCATAAAATCAGCTCCTAGATTACAAGATACAGAAAGAGAGCATAATTAGACTTTAGGATAAAGATCTCTCTTGACATCTTAAAAAGAACAAAAGTTCTTAAAAAAATAATTGGTCAAGTCTTAAAAGCATATCACTTAATTTACTTTGACTTTACACTTAAACTGTGATAGATTTGACAGGCAATTTTATAGAATAAAAACGAAAATGGGATTAAAGCAGTACAAACCCACATCTGCAGGTACTAGAACTAAATTGGTTCCAGATTATTCTGAGCTGAAATCAGATCAGCCTGTAAGAAAACAAAAAATAAAGAAGAAAAAAGTCAAATCCCTGAAGGTTTCAATACATAAAAGTTCAGGTAGAAATAGTCAAGGCAAAATCACAAGTCGTTTCAGGGGTGGCGGACATAAGAAAATCTATAGACTTATAGATTTTCTTAGAAGTGATAAGGAAGGTATTCCCTCTAAAGTAGATTTTATAGATTATGATCCAAATAGGAATTGTTGGATAGCACTATTAATATATAGAGATGGAGAAAAAAGGTATATTATTGCACCTGAGAACCTAAAGTCAGCGGATGAAGTAATTAGCGGACCTAAAGCACCAATCAATGTAGGAAACGCGCTTCCCTTAATTAACATTCCATTAGGTTCTACTGTTCACAATATTGAACTTTACCCCAATAGAGGTGGACAACTTGTCAGATCCGCTGGTCAATCAGCACAACTCATTGCAAAAGAAAAAGGCTTAGCTGGACTCAGATTACCTTCTGGTGAGATGAGATGGGTTCTTGATAATTGTTACGCAACATTGGGTCGCGTCAGCAATTCAGAGTGGGCTAATCAAAGTTCCGGAAAAGCAGGACGCAAAAGATGGAAAGGAAGAAAACCACGCAACAGAGGTGTTTCAATGAATCCGGTTGATCACAAGCATGGCGGTGGAGAAGGAAGATGCCCGGTTGGTGCGCCTGGTGCATTTACGGCTTTTGGCAAACCTCATGGACTAAAAACTAGAAAAAGACGTAAAAACAGCAATAAGTTCATAATAAGTTCTCGCAAGAAAAAAGGTAAATAAGTAAATGACTCGTTCTTTAAAAAAAGGTCCTTACATAGAAGAAAAGCTTTTAAAAAAGATTAAAAAAGCTATTGAAACAAAAGACAAAAAGTTAATTAAGACCTGGTCAAGAAGATCTGACATCATTCCAGATATGGTCGGCCTAACAATTGCCGTTCATGATGGAAGACAGTTTGTACCAGTCTTCATAACAGAATCAATGGTGGGGCATAAACTTGGTGAATTCGTTCCAACACGTAAATTCAAAGGACATAAAGCTTCAGCAACAGTGAAAGGAGCTAGGTAATGGGAAGAAAAGCTGAAACCAGTTTCAGATCCAAATCAACAGCTAATACAATGATAAAAGGATCTATTGCAAAGTTAAAAAGACCTTTGGATGTTATTCGAGGTACTTCCCTTCAAGAAGCAATGAATTATTTGTATTTCTGTGAATATATTTCCAGCAAGAATATTGCAAAATTAATCAAGTCAGCAGCCGCTAATGCAATTAATAAGCAAGAAGATTTAAGTCTCGGAGATTTATGGATTACAAAAATATGGGCCGTGCAAAAATTGTCTCTTCGCAGGATGAAAGCGGCTCCTCGAGGAAGAGGAAGACCAATTAGTAGAAGTTATAGTCAGGTGTATGTTGAATTGGGAGTGAAAGTAAGCTAAGATGGGTCAAAAAATACCAGCAAAAGCAAATCGCCTAGGAGTTTGGGTTAGAAGAGAAAAAGATGCTGAACCGAGGCTTGCGGCAGAATATTCTTCTAGCTGGTTTGAAGAATTCAATGACTTTGCAGATAGTCTAGAAAAAGACTGGAAAATTAGAGAAGCTATAGCAAAAAAATACGGTAAAAAAGCCGGCATTAGCGAAATAATCATTGCTCGAAAAGACAAAAAAGTCGAAATCAATATACGCTCAATTCGCCCCGCAACTGTTCTTGGAAAAGACAATCAGAAAGTTGATGAACTGAAAGGACATATCAAAGACTTAATACAAGAAAATGTAAAAGTTAATGTTATTGAAGCAAGCTCTACAGATCCACAAATCATTGCAGAAAAAATTGCTTATGACTTAGAAAGAAGGATCGCTTTCAGGCGCGCTGCAAAAACAGCTATTTCCAAAGCAATGGCAAGTCCAGATGTTATTGGAATTAAGATCATCATTTCGGGAAGACTAGGTGGAGCAGAAATTGCAAGAACAGAATGGTACCTGGAAGGAAAAGTTCCTCTTCATACCTGGTATGCAAATGTGAAGAATGGTTTTGCTGAAGCAGAAACTACTTACGGTATTATTGGAGTTAAAGTCATTATCAATAGACAGATTAGTTCTCCAGGGAAGCAACCGGTACCATCCAAAGGAGCTAAAACCAAGTAAATTACAAGTTTTATTAATTTTCTAAGGAGATTTCATTATGTTAATGCCCAAAAGAACAAAATTCAGGAAACAAATGAGAGGTAGAAGAAAAGGCCTCGCAACAAGATGCAATAAACTAGATTTTGGAACAATAGGTTTAAAATCACTAGATCCAGAATGGATAACTTCTCAGCAGATAGAAGCAGCAAGAAGGTGTCTTTCAAGATTGGTTCGAAAAAATGGACAATTGTGGATTCGCATATTCCCAGATAAAGTTAGGACTCAAAAAGCAGCAGAAACTCGTCAGGGTGGTGGAAAAGGGAACCCAGAAGGTTGGGTCGCAGTAGTTAAGCCTGGAACAGTTCTTTTTGAAATGGAAGGAATTGATATTAAAGATGCAGAAGAGGCCTTAAGATTGGCTGGACATAAATTACCAGTGAGAACAAAAATTATTTTTGCAGAAGGAGTTTAACATGTCAAATTCAGAACTCAAAGATCTATCCAAAGAAGATTTACTCGAGAAAGTAGATGAATTAAATAAAAAGCTTGATGATTTTTATAAACTACCAAAAGAAAAAATAGAAAAACCGAGAGAAAAAAGCAAACTTCGTCATGAACGTGCTAGAATCATCACCCTTCTGAATCAGAAAAAATAGTTAATACTTTAGATCTTATAATCATTAAACAATTATGTTTGCAGAATCGGAAAAAGAGGAAGCTAAAAAGTCAGCGAAAAAGACCTTTACCGGAATAGTTGTTAGTACTAAAAACACTAAAACTGCATTGGTACAAATAGAAAGTCAACGTTCAGATAAAAGATACAAAAAAAGAATTAAGACTCGTAACAAGTTAATGGCTCACGATGAACAAGAAGAATGTTCAGAAGGTGACTTTGTTCTCATTGAAGAGAGTAAACCAATAAGCAAAAGGAAAGCATTTGTTTTGAAAAGAATCATTAGAAAAGCGGAGGTCCTAAAAAAATGATTCAACAAGAAACATGGCTTGAAGTTGCAGATAATAGTGGTGCCAAGAAAATTGAGTGTATAAGAGTACTCAAAGAAGGGAGCAGCTCTGGGAATGTAACAGGAACTGTAGGAGATACAATTGTTGCATCCGTCAAAGATTCTGAGCCAAGGGCTTCTGTAAAAAAAGGAAGTGTAGTAAAAGCTGTAATCGTACGTTGTAGAAAAAAGAAAAGACGTAAGAACGGTACTGTTATAAGTTTTGATGAAAATGCAGCTGTTCTCATTAATGACAAAGGAGAACCTATAGGAACTCGTATTTTTGGTCCAGTTGATAGAGCTCTAAGAGAAAAGGGCTTCGCCAAAATATTATCTCTAGCCCCAGAAGTAATATAGTCTTTTTGAGGTAATATAAATACTGTTTTAATACTAATAAAAAAATGAGTACTTTCAAGAGTTCAAAAAAAAAGAAAAAGATAACTTATACAAAATCTCCAATTAAGCCTCAAGAGAAAAAAGATAGAATTGTACTCAATGAAGCATGGCTCAAAGGAAGAAGAAATGCACGTAGAAGCTGGGATATAAAACTTGGTGATAAAGTAATTGTTATATCAGGAAAAGATAAAGGGAAAATCGGAAAAGTAACGAAAGTTCTTCCTAGAGAAGCAAAGGTAATCGTAGAAGGTGTAAATGTTTGCACTAAGCATACAAAACTTCCAACACAAAGAGAAGGTGAAATCAAACAAATCGAGTTGCCACTTTGGATTTGGAAAATTGCAATTGCTGTTGAAAAAGACGGAAAAACAGTTCCAACTAGAATAAAAAAAGACAATGGAAAAAGAATTGCAATAAAAACTGGAGAATCAATCGATTAAGGAGAAAATAATGAATAATAGAAAATATAAACAGTTCCAAGAAGAGGTTATGCCCTCATTAAAGAACAAGTTTGAATATACAAATGATCTTCAGGTACCAAGACTCAAGAAAATAGTTATTAGCAGAGGAATCAACTCAGAGGAAGCAAGATCAACAAACGTTCTGGATGAACTAGTTCAAGATATAGCTCTAATTAGTGGCCAAAAGCCAATTATAAGGAAAGCTAAGAAATCCATTGCATCTTTCAAGATCAGAGATGGAATGCCTAATGGCATAATGGTCACTCTCCGGAAAGAAAGGATGTACTCATTCTTTGATAGATTTGTCTCAATTGCCTCTCCAAGAATACGTGATTTTCAAGGATTTAAAATCAAGAGTGACAAAAAAGGAAATATTACTATTGGAGTAAAAGATCAAAGGATTTTTGTAGAAGCCGAAAATAGATCAAATAAGGGCTTTCAATTCACTATTGTTACTTCAGCCCAAACAGAAGCGGAAGGTAAGGCACTCATAGAAGAACTTGGTTTCCCAGTAAGCAAAAATTAAATTTTCTTTACATTAATTATCAGGTTAAGCGATAATGTAGCTTCCAAATATTACTTAATTAGAATAGAAGCAACAGTTAAAGTAAATGGAAAATTTTGAAATCAAATTGTCTACAGAAAAGCAATTTGATGAGATATGGCATATTTTTCACGATGTAGTTCAAGAAGCTGACACATATCCTTATCCACCTGATATAAAAAAAGAAGAGGCAAAAAAATTATGGTATACAGCAGACTCACAGGTGTACATTGCCTACATTAAGGGAACCCCGGTTGCAACTCGCTACATTAGGCCTAATAAAGTCGGTTTAGGAAGTCATATTGCAAATACTGGGGTAATGATCGATAAAAACTATAGAGGTCACGGACTTGGTCGCAAAATGATGGAATTTGCAATTGATGAAGCCAAGAATCTAGGATACAAAGCAATTCAATTAAACTTGGTAGTTAGTACTAATATTGCCTCCATCACAATTTGTAAAACTACAGGGTTCGAGATAATTGGCAAGATTCCAAATGCCTTCCACTATAAACAAAAGAAATATGTGGATGCCTATGTTATGTATAAAGAGCTTAATTAATAATCATATTTCATAGAGTGGTCAAAGAAACATTTGAGTACTCTTAATTTAAACTCGAATATCTATTGCCTCTTTTGAAAGTTTCAATGTCATTAAAACGTACACCATATTTTTTCATTGCAGCATGAGCAACAGGAGCAACCATTTGCCTCAGATAGAAAGGCTGATTCACAACAAAATGATGAATAACATGAGTACTTCCAAAGTTAAAGCAAAATAATTGAAAAGGAATTAAAAACCAAGGTTGTAGTATTTGCACCTGTCTTAACAAGTCACCCTTTTTAATATCTCCATAATAGTGGCAGGTAGATGATACTAAGGACAGACTAGCTTGCCTCAACATATTTGGTCCCACATAAATAACCATCAAGATGCTCACCAATTCAACATACCAAGTTGGGAAAGGGGGTATTACAGAATGTATAACACTTATTATCTTCCAACCTTGTTGTGCTATAAAGCTAAACCAGATCATATTGAAAATAATAAAAATCGGAAAGGTTGCTTTTAAAATTGCGCTTAACTTAAAACTAGGAATTTGCTCTTTGAGTTCTTTAAAGTTTATCCATCCTAAAGCAGTGTCAAACATAGTAATGAATCTTTTAAGGCCATAGAACATTCCATTGCCTATTAATCTTTCTTCAATATCTGTAACCTGTCCAGATTCACGATGATGTATCAAGTGAATCATCCTTCTATACCAAGGACTAATTAAGTTTCCCCGAAAGACCCAAATGACAAACATGAAGAGATTTTGCACAATTGGCTTTGTTCTAAAATAGATATGATGAATTAGATCGTGCTCCATTTCATGAAGGAAAGAAGTGCAAAAAGCATTTAGAATGAAGCACAACCAAGCCGGAATAATTCCTTGGATATAGAGTAAAGAATTGATAATAAAAGCTGCGCAAGAATAAACTAGAATAAAAGCACCAATTAGATTTTGCTCATTAAGAATTGGGAATTTACTTCTTAATCTCTTTTCTGCATGTCTAATTAAGGCAGTAATTCGACTTATTTTCTCTTTATCTGATAGTTCATAAACAAAAGAAGCTGATTGCATTATAAATGTCTTATTAGTTTGAATAGAATTCAGTATATTTGTTTTACCAATTTTTCGAAATTTTTAATGTTTTAAATACAAAACTTTAGTTAATTTCAACATGATTTCTCTCAAAATATTTCAAGAAGTAGCATCTAAATACTTGTTACCGCCGATCAAGGACAAATTAGGTTCGTAACAAATCAATGTTTTATCATAAGCTTGAGACTTAGTTAGTACTTCATTGACAAGATAAGACCATCCTCCAGTAAAGAGCAACTTACAGGGATAATTAGTTTCACTTAAAAGCTTAATTGCATAGTCTGTTAAAAATAAAATCTGTTGAACCGCTCCTGTCAGTATTGATTCTTTAGCAGACCTAGGAATTTCGTCAAGAATCAAAGGTAAATCTAAAATATCTTTGTCTGTAATTTTATTTAAACTTGCAGTTTTTTCAGAGAGATACTCAAAAGAGCAGTCCATTCCCGGAACGATAAGGCCGCCCTTATAAACAGCCTCTTCATTCTGCCAGTCTAGAATCGATAGTGTTGTACAAGTGCCAAAATCCAAAACACCGACAGAGTTATTAGGATAAATCGACATTGCAGCAATTAAATTAGCAAGACGATCGACACCAAATTCTTCATAAAGTCCTCTTATACGAAATGTTTGCAAGGCTAAATCCTTATCAAAGAAGGTCAAAATTTTGTTTTGTGGAAGAAATTCATGAAGATCGGGTTTAACACTAACCACTAAATTATCCGCTCCAACAAATTCCAAGTTTTGGACATTTTTAGCGTTACTGGTTTCTTTTTTTATAGATTTAAGTTCCTCTCCCGAAAAAATTGCCAGCTTCAGATTTGTATTTCCGAGAATAAGAATTTGCTTATCTTTCACTATGGGTTAATTTAATTAACGTTTAAGACTAGAAAACTGGAGACTTAGTTTTTTTATTGAATCTAGGACGAATAAGGCTTCCTCTCTTGTATTAAACAAGCCAAATGATAATCGAATAGAATTGGCGGCCCAATTACATTCCTCAGGCAATCTGTTAGGATACAAAGCTGAGATAACCTTAGAGGGCTCAATTGACCCAGAGGAACAAGCAGAACCTGAACTAGCACAAACTCCCATCAAATTTAATCTTAGAATAGCAACGTCACCTTTTATTTCATCAAAAGATAGATTTATATTTCCTGGTATTCGTTTCTCTAAATCTCGGCTTCCATTGAGTTGAATCCCAGAGATACCAATTAGTTCATCAAAAAATATTTGTTGAATCTCTTTTAAGCGCTGAGCCTCTGAAAACATCTCCTCAGTTCTCAAATCTATAGCTTTAGCTAAGCCAGCTATTCCAGGTATATTTTCAGTACCAGGAATCAAATTACCTTCTTGACCTCCCCCCCAAAAAAGTGGAGAAATACTCACTCCTTTTTTAATATATAAAACGCCAACCCCTTTGGGCGCATATACTTTGTGTCCAGAAATGGATAAAAAATCAACACCTTGCTCTTTAACATCAACTGGAACTTTACCAATAGACTGCACAGTATCCGAGTGAAATAGAACGTTATGTTTTTTGCATAAATCTGCAATTCTTTTAATATCTTGAATGGTTCCAATTTCATTGTTACCGTGAATTATAGATACTAGTAGAGTATGCTCACTCACTTCCCTTTCCAACTGCTCAAAATCAATAAAGCCTTCTTCGTCAACGTTTAGCCTGGTTATCTGCCAACCTTCTGCTTCTAATTTTTTCATCGGCAAATCAACCGAAGAATGTTCGATTGAGGAAGTAATAATATGCTTTTGATTTGAGTTTAAGCTCTTTACTTTGTCTGTTAAGCCTAATATTGCAAGATTATTGGCCTCTGTACCACTTCTAGTGAAATATATCTCAGAGGGTTCAGCATTTATAAACTTAGCAATTGTTTCTCTCGAGGTCTCGAGTAAATTCTTTGCTTTTTGTCCGTAGTGATGGAGACTAGAAGAATTACCAAAACTCTCATTATCAATTTCCGCTAGCAACTTGGTTACTTCTTGCCTAGTTTGAGTTGTTGCAGCGTTGTCACAATATATAAATTGCTTTTCTTTTAACATAACATGGACAATAAATTAGGGAACAAGCATTAAGCATTGCCTGAATTTAAAGTTAACGAATAAATAAAGTTTAAAAAAGTTAATTATCTAGATATCCAATTTTACTCTTTTCACATCCGCGCCTAATACTTTCAATTTACCAGTAAAATCATTATAGCCTCTATCAAGGTGGTGTAAGCCTCTCACTTCACTAGCCCCGTCTGCAGAGAGAGCCGCAATAAGCAAACCTGCAGTTGCCCTCAAATCACTTCCAATCACATTTGCTCCGGACAACTGTTCAATTCCTTTCATCACTGCGACATTATGAGTCACCTGAATATCAGCACCCATTCTGGTCAAATCTTCAATATGAGAGAATCTATCCTCGTATATATTTTCTTTAATAATACTTGTACCTTCAGAGATAGAAAGTAACGCCATCATTTGAGGCTGAAGATCAGTAGGAAAACCAGGGTACCAAATAGTGCTCAGTTCAGCAGCTTTTAATCTATTAGTATATTTAACTTTTAGGCACTTTTCTTTCGGAGAATCAATCTGAGCTCCCATCTCTTCAAGCTTACTTAGAAGTGAGGTTAAATGAGACGGAGCAACGTTTTCAATCAGAACGTTACCTTTTGTCGCTAAGGCTGCAATAACAAATGTACCAGCCTCAATTCTGTCAGGTATCGTCTCGTGTTCAGCCGCATGAAGATCTTGGAGCTTAACCCCTTCAATTTCAATTCGTTGAGAACCAGCGCCTTTAATCTTTGCACCACAAGCAATAAGAAAATTTGCTAAATCAACAATTTCAGGGTCTTTGGCTGCATTTTCTATAACAGTTACTCCTTTAGCAAGGACAGAAGCCATCATTAAGTTTTCAGTAGCACCATTAGAAGGTATATCTAGGTATATTTCTTTGCCCGTCAATCCACCAGAGGGACAAGTAGCCTCAACATAGCCATGGCTAGTTTCTAATTTTGCACCAAGAGACTTTAGACCTTTTTCATGCAAGTCCACTCTTCTTGTTCCAATTTGGCAGCCGCCTGGTAAAGAAACTTTTACGTGCCCCATTCTACCCAAGAGAGGACCTAGAACAACAAAGGATGCTCGCAACCTACTCACAAGCTCATAAGGAGCATAAGATGAGTTTATATTAGTGCAATCAACTGAAAGAACCTCAGATTCTAATTTATATTCACACTCACCCCCAAGATACTCTATAAGCTCTATCATGCTGAAAACATCTAGAAGTGGAGGTACTTCTTTTATAGTCACTTTTGCGGGAACTAAAATGCAAGCAGCTATTTGCTTCAACACGGCATTCTTTGCACCAGATATTCTCACAGTGCCGATAAGTGGGTTTCCGCCGTTTACTAGAATTTTTTCTTGCTTTTCCAATGATTTACTGTCGACTTCTTTAGAAGAAGGGTTTTTATGTTCAACAATTATTTTACTGTCCATTGAATCAAAATTGAATAACTGGATACCCAGTGAATTACCTCTTGAGGATTAAAAGAGATAAAGATTTACGTATATTTATTAAGGTGAAAATTATGGCAGCTTTTAGCCTTGATTGGTAGTTTTTTTACAATGGCTTAATCACTAAGTTGTACAAGATCCCAGTAATTACTAAATTAACTAAAATAGTTATTATAAATTAAGCTCAAAATTATTTATGAAATTATTTTTGTAATTAATATTTGTAACTAAGAAAACCTATTACACATTCAAGAAATTGTTCAAAAAAATATTAATAGCTAATCGAGGGGAAATTGCATTAAGAATTATTCGAGCCTGTAACGATTTATCAATAAACACTGTCCTAATACATTCTCAAGCTGACGCCGACTCTCTCCCAGTTTCTTTAGCAGATGAAAGTTATTGTATTGGTCCAGCACCTGCAGCACAAAGCTATTTAAATATCCCGTCAATAATCAACGTAGCTCTTTTAACTGGTGCTGAAGCAATTCATCCAGGATATGGTTTCCTTGCTGAAAATGCCCATTTCGCGGAAATTTGCAGAGAACATAAAATTAAGTTTATTGGTCCCGCACCGGAAGCAATAAAACTCATGGGAGACAAAGCAACAGCAAGAGACACGGTCAACAAGCTGGAAGTTCCGACCGTTCCAGGATCCGATGGATTAATTAATAATTTATCTCAAGCAAAAAAACTGGCAGAAGAAATTGGATACCCAGTTTTAATAAAAGCAACCGCCGGTGGTGGTGGAAGAGGGATGAGAATCGTTAATGATATCAAAGACCTAGAGACTTCATTAAATTCAGCAAGTCAAGAAGCCCAGGCAGCCTTTGGGAATGCAGGAGTTTATATCGAAAAGTTCATTGCCAACATGAGACATATTGAGTTTCAAATCTTTGCTGATGCTTTTGGTAATGTTGTGCATTTGGGAGAAAGAGATTGCTCAATCCAAAGAAGGCATCAAAAACTCATTGAAGAATCTCCCAGCCCTGCATTAAATGCTGAGCTTAGAGAAAAAATGGGCAATGCTGCTGTACAGATTGCAAAATCCATTGAATATGAAGGGGCCGGAACAATTGAGTTCATACTGGATTTAGACACTCAAAGCTTCTATTTTATGGAAATGAACACAAGAATTCAGGTCGAACATCCGGTTACTGAAATAGTCACTGGAACTGACTTAGTTGTAGAACAAATAAACGTTGCAGCAAATAAACCTTTATCGTTCAAGCAAAAAGACATCAATTTAAATGGACATTCAATAGAATTTAGAATCAATGCAGAAGATCCATTACACAACTTTAGGCCTTGCCCTGGATTCATTCAGGAATATATTGGTCCCGGTGGAGTAGGAGTTAGACTAGATTCACACTGTTATGAAGGTTATGTATTGCCATCTTTTTATGACTCTTTAATTGGAAAACTAATCGTTCACGGGGACAGCAGAAAACAAGCTATTGCAAGAGCAAAACGTGCATTGGATGAATATGGAATAGAAGGTATACAAACAACCATTCCATTTCACTTACAAGTTTTGGAAGATGAAAATTTTGTTACAAATAAAATAACAACAAAGTTTTTAGACAGTTTCATTATGAAAAACTTTGATTGAAGAACTAGGAACCTAAAAGAATACAAAGTTAGAACTTCTAAATTGAGAGTTTTGAGTCTATCTAGGGAAACCCCTTAGAACCCAAGATTTAACAGAGGTACTTAAAGCAAATTTCAGCGTAAATTAATATTAAGAACTATTTTATTTGCTTTTAGGTGCTTGGGAAATGCAAGATAAGTTAAATTCAGAAAAAGAATCGATGCACATTGAATCTCTAGCGGGTAATTTGCTATATCGTGACTATAACCCTAACAATTCATCTGAGACATTAATAATTGAAAGAAACATTAAAGAGGTTTTCGACTTTATTGAAACAACTATTAATAATCACAAAAATCAATTTAGTATCTGTAGAACCATTTTTGACCTCGACTACATTCTAGAGATTGAATTCCAAAACAAATATCTTCGCTTTACTTTTGACTCAGAACAACTCTTATTACCAAAGTCAGACGATAATGTTGACGCAATCATACAGTTAAATTATACGGGAGAAGATATAAAACCAATCCGAGGGAAGGTAATTGATTCAAGAAAGTTTCAAGGCATTGTCGACAAATTATATTTACTTGACGACGCTTGGTATTTATTAAACCCTAAAGAATTTTGCAAAATAATGCCTTTAGAAGATTTTATATTATCTACATACACTCTAAACAACAGGATTCTAGCTGACGTTTTCGATGCTTAAGAACTAAAGCTTAGTTTTCAGAAAAATCAAACAATGAAGCCATTAATACAAGTTGTGATAATCTTTGAAGTCCAATCCAAGTTTGAAAATCAAACCAAACTATTCAATCTTTCTACAACATTTGCGCTTCTAGCTAATCTCAGCTCTAAATCTTTGAATACATTCATAAAGTTAATATAACCATCGTAGGGAGAATCATAAGGGCTAAAGTATTTGTGCACATCTCCATCAGAATAGTTTTTAGTACACATATAGTAGAAATGGTCAGAGGTGGTCAATCTTCTCCAAATATCCAATAAATTTGCATCCCCGGTTTCTTTAACTTGATTCTCTAATGAATAGATTTTCTCAAATGCTTCCTTCTGCATAGGATTAGAATTCCAGGCAGAGATATCTCGTTCTTCATCCGCCCATGAAGTATAATTCGGACATTCATAACTACCAACTGCAGGTAATTCGTTTATCGCTTCACTCGGCAAAATAAAGTTGTGTTTCCCTTCTTTTAAAAGCTCTTTCGGAAGATATCTCATAAATTCAAAAATTCCGGACTTATCCCACTGATGTTCTCCAAAAGTTTCAAAATCCATAAATAAATTAATGCAACTTCCATCAACTGAAGCATTATCTATCCAATTAGCAAATTTTTCAGTGGTTAAAGGCCATTCTCCCCAAGATTGATTGGAAAAGCGAAAAGCAATATCGTCTGATAGCTTGTAATTTTTGAGGAGAAGCTTTAACTCAGGATTTTTGGGATGTGCATAAACATAGTTTGGCGAACGCCAACCGAGACTATCATCAGATCCTTCTGCAAGAATACCCTCGTAACCAAGCTTAGAGATTTCTTCGCCAATCCAATCCGAGTAAATCAACTCGGTATTTCTAAATACTTTTGGTTTTTCTCCAAACACTTCCCAAATCTTTTGCTTGTGCAAGTCAATCTGTTCTTTCCATTCTTCTTTGCTATAAAGGAAAGATAGAGAATGATAATAAGTCTCAGACAATATTTCCACACAACCACTTGCCACCAACTCCTGAAAAGCTTCTAACACCTGAGGAGCATAACGCTGTGCCTGTTCTAGAAAAACTCCTGAAAAACTAAAAGCAAACTTAAATTGACCATCAGTTTGTTTAATAAGTCGTTTCAACAAACGTGTCATTGGCAGATAGCACTTATTTGCAACTTTTTTAAAGATCAAATCGTTGTTTCTATCATCCAAATAAAATGGAGATCTTCCTATATCAAAAAATCTATAATCCCTCAATCGATCGGGTTGATGAACCTGAAAATAAAAGCAGACAGATACCATTGATTTCCTTTATGATCTTTCACTTTGCTATTTGTTATATGCCCAAATTTCAGGGAAATCCCTCAAAAAGCTAAGATCAAAATCAATGAAATTATCAATTTCTTCTAAACAAAATTTTCCGCTTCAACTCAAATATTAATTTGCGAATTTATTAAATTGATAAATCTCAAGAAAGTTCTTCGGAAACCCCGAAGAGACCCAACCGGATAAACGCAGTTAATATTTTGAACCTCTAAGCAGCAACAAGGGAACTCTCACAAACTTCGAAGTACTTCTGCTCTAAATTACCAGCGACTCTGTCCCAGCTTATTGGATGCAAATCATCATAAGCTCTTTCTTGAAGCTCATTTGAAAGAGTTTTATAGGTTAACACCGAAAGTATTAAAGAAGCCAATCTTTCAACATCCCAAAAATCATATCGCAGAACATGCTTGAGAACCTCCGAAACGCCAGATTGCTTAGAAATTATGACAGGCAGCCTATTGGATAAAGCCTCTAGAGGAGTCAAACCGAAAGGCTCAGAAACTGAAGACAAGACAAAACAATCAGCTAATTGATAAGCTTCTTTTACAGCGTTACCCTTCAATGGACCAGTAAAATTAACACTTTCTTGAATACCCAGCTCATAAGCTCTCCCTCTAAGATAGTCAACCATATCTCCAGCACCAGCAACAATAAATTCGACATTAGAGTTTACCTGCAAAACTCTATGCGCTGCCTCCAAGAAATAGTTTGGGCCCTTTTGATAGGTTACCCTTCCCAAGAAAAGTACTTTAGGTTTTTTGTTTGTCTTTTTCTCGACTTTCTTAGACTGGCTGGCCAAATCAATCCCATTATGCAAGACGTCAATTTTATTTGAATTGATACCATAGTTATTAATCAATATATCTTTTGTAAATTGGCTAACAGCCATCACTTTATCTGCAGCTTCACAACCGGTTTTTTCAAAGTGACGCACTTGATCGTTTCCATTACCCGGGCAACGATCGAATTCTGTTGCATGAACATGACATAAAAGAGGTTTCCCGGTCACTTCTTTCGCGACAATACCAGCACCAAAAGTCAACCAGTCATGACAATGGATCACATCAAAGCTTAGCGAACCTGCTATTGAACCAGCGACTTGATTATAACGAACTACTTCTTCAATTAAGTTATCTCCATAAACAGACTTATTGCCTGCAACCGATGAATGCTCAACGGTTTTATGTTCTTCAGAAAGTATTTGCTGAATAGCTTCCTCACTCAATCTGCTCATCTGCAAGGGCTCATTAATTGTTAGATAGGGCTCAATAGGAGACTCTATTTCTATTGTCCTAATATTTTCAATTAACTTTTCTTGTATTTTGGTTTTCACGCAAAAATCAAAAAATTCTGCACCCAGAATCGTAAGACCGTCTTCTTTAGAGCTTGTGACATTTTTTGGAAGAATGAGAGTTATATCAAACCCCCTTCTTATCAATGCTTTAACCATCCCATGACAAGCAGTTCCAAGGCCGCCAGCTACGTAAGGAGGAAATTCCCAGCCAAACATTAGGATTTTTGGTTTTCTCTTCTGTTCAGTTAACAACTGCGCCACTATGTTCTTAATTTCAAATATACTTATATCCGCATAAATAATATGCCCTTAAATTAGGGAAAGCATCATTTCATCTATAAAAATTTTGCACTTAAACCTTATTATTATTTTGGACTTCAATCACAAAGAAAAATACACTGGAATTCTACTGGCCGCTGGCTCCGGCAAACGATTTTCGAGAGACAAGCCCAAACAGTTTTGGGAAATTGAGACGGGAATTACGGTCCTGGAAAAAAGTTTCAATGTCATTGCTCAAGTTGTAAAAAAAATAATCGTTGCACTTCCCAAAGAGACCGACCTTAAAGACTTAAAGATAAAGAAACAACTAAATGATTTAGCGGAGCAAAATAAAGTATCCTTAGTTTTAGTTTCTGGAGGTTCCACCAGACAAGAATCAGTGCTCAATTGCCTTGAGTATATTGATTCAGACTTCTTGTTGATTCACGATTCGGCAAGACCCTTTTTAAGCATTGAAGATGTAAAGAATTTGTTAGAAAGAGCACTATGCTGTAAAGCCGCAATACTAGCCAAACCTCTCACCAGCACAATTAAGTTATGCAAACGGTCAAGCAACTTACAAGAGAAAACAGTTAAAACAATTGAAAGAACAATTGATCGATCAACTCTATGGTCTGCAGAAACACCACAAGCTTTTGAAACAAACTTATTTAAAAAAGCAGTTGAACACGCAAAAAAAAATAATTTCGAAGGAACAGATGATTCTTCAATCATGGAAAACTATGGATATTCTGTTGAGATTGTTGAAAGCAAATTCAAGAATGAAAAAATTACTTTTCAAAGAGATCTCAATTGAGCCTTAGCTTATTAAGCAGTCCTCTTCAAAGAGTCTACATATAGACTTGCATCCTCTTCCGCAGACTCTTCAACCCAATCTTCCATTATTTGTGAAATAGAAAAGCCTTGCTCATATTTATCTATTTTATGAGTAGCCTCATTACCTTCTAATAGGACTCTTTCAATGGGTTTCAAGTATTTAGAAATGCCCAAAGATTCTGCTAAATCCCGATCTTCTTCAAGTCTCAATTCTATTGCCTCATAAACCGTTGTTTCTCTTTCTAAAACCCAATCAGAGAAATGTGCAGACAAGCCACTAGTTGCCGCTAAGCTTTCATTCTCATCAGATAAATGGATCAGAGAATAATCTTCAGGAGGGACCTTCAACTCAGGGTTAGAAAGAAAATGTTGGACCCTCAATTCAATCCAAGCCATGAGTGCTAGAGTCAAATCCCACTTAGTGCAAAGGTCAGCAATTCTCAATTCAATTCTATTAATTTCTGAAGGTCTGTTCGGACCATTGGGTCTAACTGCACCCCAGAAATGTCTAATATTAAACAGTTTGCCTTGCTGAACACTCAAATTCAGCCATTCGCAATAATCTTGGTGATCTTTAAAGAAAGGAATATGCTCGGGCACTTTAGGAAAAATCGACCAACGATGAGATTGATTTCCCGTGATTTTACCGTCATAAAACGGTGAACTAGCCGAAAGGGCCAAAATCAAGGGAGCTTCCATTCTAAGCAGATTGACTAGTCGAATTATTTCCTCTGGATCATCTAATCCAATATTAAAATGAAGACTAGTAGTAATTACATTCACTCCATGTGATTCATATATATGTTGATGATAGGGTTCCTCGGGTTTACTAAAGATGAAACCTTTATCAAATGGTAGAGAAAGGGCACTTCCAGGAACAATAGTCCAATTCGGATCCTGATCGGAGAGAAACTCTCTTAACCTCATTCGGGATTCAACCAAGTATTTTAAGAGGTCATCATAAGATTCAGTCGGAGAAGTTATATACTCCACATTTCTTTGGTCAGGCTCAACCGTAAAGCCCGGCAGATTTTGACATATTAATGCTGAAAGAGGAAGGACTTGTCCATCTTTCTGCCCAATGAATTGTTCAACCTCTATTCCTTTTTTAAGCAACATTACTTCCTGGGAAATCCAGCTTTTTCAAGGACCTTATCTTGAAGACTGAACATCACTTTCGATTGACTTTCTTCTTCATGATCATACCCTAGTAAATGCAAAAAGCCGTGAACAAATAAAAATGCGGCTTCTCGCTCAACTGAATGATTTAGATCTTGAGCTTGCTCTTGAAGCTTATCCAATGAAATCACAATATCCCCAAATTCGATTTCCATACCTCGATCGTATTCAAACTTCAGAGACTTATTAAAGTTTTCAAAGACTGGAAAAGATAAAACATCAGTTTCATTATTTATATCTCTAAACTGATCATTTAGCTCTTTAATTTTTTGATTAGCAACAATCATTACAGAAAAACACAATGTATTATCTTCAAAATTGTTCAGACTTATTGTGGTTTGAGTTTCTAAAGCAATTAATGCTAATTTATGGACGTTGAACTCCCACCATGATTTATTCAAAAGTTTGTTTCTTTTATAACAAATAATTTGTGGATCCAGCTTATATTTAAACATTATGAAAGCTTCAAGAAAATTCTTTGTATTTCTAACTCTTATTTTAGTTTCTTCTCTTTTAACTTACGACCCAGTTTTTTCAGCAAGAACTAAAAGATATAAAACAAACAGAAACTACCTTCAAAAAAGCTCAAAGATTGTAAGGTTTAAAGAAAAATCTACAGATCAAGAATTCATATTTTTAGGATGTCCAGGAAATGAAGAAAACTTCAAAGATGTCGTTCAAGTTTTAGCTTCGACACAAAGAGCCTGGAATTCACATCAAATAGATGAACTTCTAAAATATTACGCACCTAATTTCCTTACTAAAGACGGCCTGAATTTAAATAAAATAAGTAAGAACCTGAGTTCTTTTTGGTTCGAATATACAGATGCAAAAATTAAATCTTACCCATCAACGATACAGGTATGTGGAAATTTAGCAACAGTAAACCTAAGTGAAATAACAACTGCAACTGGACAGATAGAAAGTACAGACATTATGCCCTATCCGCCAAAATTCAAGGGATGGGTTCAAGGAGTTACAACATTAAAGAAAATAGGTAATAACTGGAAAATAACTTCGGAAGAAATACTGTCAGAACAAATGTGGAAATATTACGGAAACAAAGCAGAAGAACTATTAGACCAAGGAAATATAGAGCTTTCGATTCCACTACCGGTTCAAGAGAACGAAAATTATATTGTGCAGCTAAACCACTCCTTACCAAACAATGTTCAAGGAGTAGCATTAATAGACAAAATTTTATTAACTGAATTTCCAGAAACCGAAAAAGAGGAAAAAACAAAGAAAAAGCAAAAGAAAAAAGAAATCGAATCCATCAGAAGAAGTATTGACTGGAGAAAAGATAAAAGCTCTTTAAGAAGATTATTTACTGCAAATAACCTAGGTCAAGATGAGCTAGTTAGGGCACAAATTGAATTGATCTCCTTTAAGGAAAAAGGACCTTCCTTATTAGGAATTATTGGAATTTCTCAAAGAGTAATTCCGAAGCCAATCCCCCAACAAAACAGTACCGTGAAAATCCAAATTACGAGTACCTTCAAAGAAGAAGCTATTAAAAACAAGACAATTAAAGAAAGATCAAATAAAGGTTAAAAATGGAAAAAATATATGAGATTTTTCGTTGCACTATCTTGGGAATAGTCCAAGGTCTAACGGAATTTCTACCGATAAGCAGCTCCTTCCATCTCAGAGTTGTTCCATCCGCTCTTGGATGGCCAGAGGTGGGAATTTCTTTATCAGTTTTTCTTCATTTGGGAACTTTAGTTGGGGTTTTATTGTTTTTTGGAAAAGATTTATGGTCAATTTTTCTTGATGGCTGGAAAACGCTTTTCATTCCGACCTTCTCACCAAATAAATTTATGACCACTATGGCATGGAAAATAATAATTGGGTCTATTCCAGCCGTATTTTTTGGTTTTTTCTTTCATGACTTCTTCGAACAAGTTGATAACAACTTTTATATAACAGCTTCATGCCTCATTATTGTTGGACTTATTTTGTGGGTGAGTGACACCAAAGGGCTACATCTTAAGTCTATAGATCAACTTACCTGGCAAAATGCCTTAATAATAGGCTTTGCACAAGCTTCAGCACTAATTCCCGGGGTATCACGCTCTGGAGCGACTATATCAATGGCAAGAATATTCAATTTCTCTAGAGAAGAAGCCGCAAGGTTCTCCTTTATTTTGGGGGTACCAGTAATTTTTGGAGCAGGACTCCTGGAAACAATAAAAGTAATTAAGCATCCATCCGACATGGAAGTCAGTATGATTGCTTGTTTGGCAGGCTTTACTTCCGCAGCAGTAGTCGGTTTTTTATCAATAAAGTTTCTTCTAAAATTTTTGCAGACATATTCTCTTGCACCATTTGTATTTTATAGAATAGTTTTAGGTGGTATTGTTCTCTTTTGCATGTACAAGGGATACTTAAATAACCTCAAATAAATTCAAAATGAACAGAAGAAACTTTCTAAAAGCTTTAATCGGTATCAGCTTTTTATTTTTTGCATCGCCCAATTTGCTCGCTTCAAGTGCAGGGTTCACACTTTCCGAAAGAAACAGATGGACTCATATAATTGAAAAAGATCAATTCAGCTTTTTAGCTATTGGCGATATGGGAACCGGATGGAAAACTCAATACGAAATTATAGAACAAATGGAGAACCATTTGAATCCAGGGACTGACTCAGTGCTCCTTTTAGGAGATATCGTTTATCCCTACCCAACAACAGAACAAGACTTTAAAGAAAAATTTGAAAAGCCATTTAAGCCTTTAATTGATAAAGAGCTTAGGTTCTACCCAGCCTGGGGAAACCACGATTGGCATACTGAGGAAGCCAAGCTATTAAAAGATTATTTTGTTGCACCGAACTACTACACGTTCGTTAATGGACCTGCTCAATTTTGGGCGGTTAACAGCAATAAGTTCGATTCAAACCAAATAAAATGGCTAAAAGAGAGTCTAAGCATTTCAAAATCTCCTTGGAAAATAGTCTTTCTTCACCACTCACCCTACTCTTCAGGTAAAGGACATCACAATAATCAACATTTGATAAAGAACCTCACCCCAATACTCAATGAATTCAATGTGGATTTATGCTTAAGTGGACATAATCACCTTTATGAAAGAAGCGAAAAGATTGGCTCAACAATTTACATAACTTCTGGAGGAGGAAGTGCGTCACTCCATAAATATGACGATAAAGCTAATTTCCCAAGAGTGAAGGCTAATTCAATACACCATTTCTTACTAATCGAAGGAAATAATAAAAAACTCAATTTAAAAGCAATAGATAAAATTGGTAACACTATTGATTCAATGAACTTAGAAAAAAACTTTTAGAAATTTCCAAGAATTTGACACAAAATCTTTTTTTTACTGTATTATTTTCAGAATAAATAAATAAAAAATCTTAAACAGTTTTAAAGAAAGGTTGAAATCAGGACATGGCATCGTATCAGATGTCTGTTGCTGGTATCCCTACTGATAGCGCGCTCAGATTTGTAGCGCGAAGAAACGCTAATCCTGGTAATAATATTACATCTTCAACAAATAGTGTTAGAAGACATAGCGTATACTGCAGTGGAAGAACAGCACAGGCAACAGCTAATCAAATGAACTCTTCATATTCCATCTATTCTCCAGAAACAATAGGAAGAGAAAGAGAGAGCAGAAAAGAATTAACTAATATTCATAGCTTTAATGAAGGTAAGCATCTACTAAGTCACTTATTTAGAAATGTTCTTGCGGCAGCTGGTACATTCGCCATTTTATTTGGAACTGTAGCTTTTGGAGGCAGAAGACTAGCAAGAATTTAAACTTTTGTTAATTCCTTGCTAGTTAGGATATCTGTTCTTTCGCTATTAATAATTTGACTGGCTCTTCCTAAAGAACGAGGGAATTCTCTCCCTCGTTCGAATATTTTTTTGTCAATGTATTCGGGCTCGTATTTCTGTTTCACAAAATCAATTGCAGCGTCAATATCGAAAGGCTTGCAGGAAAATATATCTAATGTAAAAAAACCTTTTTCTGGGAAAGTGTGAATAGCAATATGTGATTCTGCAATAATCACAAAACCGGATGTTCCAGAATCTTCAGGAATCTCGCCACCGTCGTAATGCATAACTTTAGGTGGCATTATGATTGTCATATCAAGCTTTTCAGGGAACTCCTCTAAAATATTTTTCAAGAGATCCTTATTTCCAAGATCATCTTTTTTTTTGCAGTTATAACCTTCTAAAACTAAATGTGGTCCAAACATATTTCCTCCGAAAACAACTTAAGCCCATTCAGAGGAACCAATCGGATTTGGGCAGTCACCGACATGATTACTTTATTGAACCAATTGCGATAAAGCAATTCAAGGATCAATAGGATGTAAATAATAAACTATGAACCTCTATTTTCAAACTTTTTATCAATAATTCATCAGAAAAACTTAAGTATTTGGAAGAAACAGCTTTTTTATATAAGCTCTAATAAATCTTACAGTTTTGACCAATCCTCAGGAATTGTAATTATTTCAGGCCCCGAATCAGTTACTAGAACAGAATACTCGTAATGAGCTGACAATTTATTATCTTTAGTAACAATAGTCCACCCATCTTTCATTTTCCTAATATCACCAAGTCCCAGGTTAAACATTGGCTCAATAGCAAGAATCATTCCCTCTTCAATCACACAATCATCAAAAGCCTTAAAGTAGCTAGAAAAGTTTGGAATGAAGGGTGCGCAATGATAGTTCGGTCCAATTCCATGCCCACCGAACTCTTTCACTAACCCGTAGCCTTCACTAATAGCAACTTTTTCAACTGCTGCAGCAATATCACTAATTTTGTTGCCAGGGATACATTTCTTTACCCCCTCTTCTAAACCATGCTTTGTGTCTGCAATAAGTTTTATTGTTTTATCTGGCACTTTTCCGATTGGAATGGTTTTAGCATTATCACCAACAAAGTTGGTTTCTTTTCCTTCAATTTCAGATTTTAGGGTAACACCAACATCAACGCTCAGAATATCTCCTTCTTTTAAAACTCTCTTTTCACTGGGGATACCGTGAACAATTTCTTGGTTAATTGAGGTACACAAAGTGCAAGGAAATCCCATATAACCTTTAAAGGTAGGAACGGCACCATTATCTCTAATCCACTCTTCAGCGAAAATATCCAAATCCCAGGTTGACATACCGGGCTCTGCTCTATCACAGACCTCTTGAAGAATAGTGGCCGACATTCTTGCAGCTTTTCTAAAGAGTTTGTGCTCTTCCTGTTTTTTATAAATAAAAATGTTGTTCATTCAAAGCAATGGATTAGTTTTGTATCTTGTGTAATTGAAATTAAAAGCTTATCAAGTTTCTTTTCTACCCAAAACACATTTCAAAAAATTTATGCCCAATAAAACTCTGTCTTATTTTGAGGTCGAGACCTAGAAAACTCAAAAAGTACTTGAGACTCTCGGAAAAATCTTTTTACCATCAATCCACACTTCGTTTAATTTTTCATCACTTAGATTGCTCAAAAGGAATTGATAGATACACACCTTAGGAGTCTTCAAAGACTTTAACAGGGATTGAGGAATTTTATAGCAAATAAAATCGGCTTTTCTATTGTTCTCGATAGCACCTCTATCTAAACAAAACATTTTTGCGGGGACTGAGGTTATTGATTCAAACAAATATTCAGCTTTTAAATTTACTCCATGCGATTTAGCAATAAACCAAGCGTATTTAATTTCTTCTAAAAGACTCAAATCATAATTACTTGACAATCCATCAGTTGCAAAACTAACCGGTAATTCTTTTTCTAACATTTTAGCTAAAGGTGGAAAACCATTGGCTAAAAAAGCATTACTTCTCAAACATAAAGACACACTGGTACCCACTAAGGATAAAAGCGCCAGATCTCGCTCTCTTATTTTTACAAGATGAGTTGCATGGAGATTGTGACTTAAGCAACCGATAGAATGCATATACTCTACCGAAGACATTCCTTTTTGAGAATTTATAGAGGGTTCACTCACCCCAAGGTTTTTATAGAAACTCTTTAACCCTTCTGGTACTTCTCCCGTTTTTATAATGTCACTTTCAAAATCAGTTTCAGCCAAATGAATTAAAGCTTTCTTTCCTTCTTTTTGAGAGAAATCAATTATTCTTTGCAAGAGCCTATCTGAAACATTGTATGGAGAATGCGGTGATAAAGTGAAAGAAAGTTTCGGGTGCAAAGACTGAAGCCTTTCTAATTTCGCCAAAAAGTATTCAAAATTTTCATCGCTTTTTAAAGGATCATTCCCAAAGACCTCAATACCAACTAATGAATTGATCTCACTATAATTCAACGCTTCCACAGTCTCGTCAAAAGGTGTATTCTCGACAACAAATGTTGTGCCAGCTTTAATACAAGACTGAATATTTTCTTTCGCTACTTGAAGTTTCTTCTCTGGAGAAAATTTTCTTGAACGCTCTACTAAGTCCTCAATCCAATCAATTTGTTGGCCATCACAGATACTTGAATAGTTATTATCATAAGAAAGGTGTACATGGCTATTAATAAACCCTGGAAGAATAACAGAATCGGTTAACTTCTTTGGTGAATGAGATTTTAAACTCAAAGGAAGTTCTGATTGTTTGCCAAATTCAGCTATTCGATCATTAACTACGAATAAATAAGCATCCCAAAGAGGCTCTTTATGAGACATTGGAAGTAACAAATCCACATAGAAAAGTTGAGCATTCATAAAACTAAATCCATTTGAAGTAGAATCAGCGAAACAGAATAATTAGCTTGAAAATTTCTATTAACAAAATCTATTTCCACTACTAACTGCCAATTAAAAATCGGGTTCACCTAAAGATCTAATATTTATATAACTTGTGTAGTTTTTTTAATAAACTTTTCTGTTTAATCTAGGTTATCTGTTTTATGACAATATTGTTAAATACTAAAAATAGAACTATTTGAACAAAACTTAGTTTATATTAATTAGGCGTTATCAGTAGTTACAAGTTTTATACGATTTATTTCTCATTTGCTGCCCAGAAAACAAACCCTAATAAGATATTCATTTTTGGCCTCCTTATTAATATGGAACGGGGGGAAAGATTTCTGTCATGCAAATTCAATAATTAAGGATAACTTCCTCGCGCTAAATACTGTTTCTAGCTATAAAGCTCAAAATAAATTAAAAAAAGAAAAAGAAACTGTTGCTTCAAAAAGTGAGCTTGAGAAAAGCCATGAAAAAGAAACTATAAAAAAAGATACAAGTAGAACCTCGGCATTAGATTTAAGCCCCGTTTCATTAGTTGAAAATAATAAAGATCAAGCAAGATTTGAAGGAGATAAGGTCAATTACGATTCTGAGAAAGACTTATTCGTAATTGAAGGAAATGCAAATATTTATTTAGATGATCAAAATATAAAAATATCAGCAGACAGAATCGAATACTTAAAAGCTGAGTCTCAATTGAAAGCGTATGGAAATGTTTTGATACTGGGCAAAGAACAGGTTACTTATGCAAAATACATGGAGATTGAGATTGAAGATAATAAAGCAGATTTAGATGAAGTTGATACACAGCTTGAGCTAGCCTCAATAAATGCAGAAAAAGGGGTTTTAAAAACAACAAAAACCAGAAGATACGGGGACTATACAAACGGGGACTTCAAAATTGCAACACCAATTCGGCTTGCCTCCCGAATACCGGGTCAAGTTTCATCAAATTTTGAGAATATACAAAGTGAAGAGCCTGACTATATTTTAAGAGAAGGACAAAGTTACTCCTTAAGTGCAAACAAGCTTAATTACTACCCGGACAGAGTTCAAAACAATCTTCATATTTTTGGAGGGAAATTAAAGTTTAAGAAATTCCCACTGAGCGTACCCATTCCTTACTACATTTTCACCGCAGGAGAAAGTACCGAACAAATGTTTCAAGCGGCAATTGGTTCAAACCCGAATACGGGCGCTGGAGACTTCAACCTAGGTCCAATGCTCAGCTTTGTTGTGGGAGATCCAAAGAAAGAAAGAGCAGTAAGGTTTGCTCCTTTTCTACAATTCGGCAGCGCAACGGGCTACGGAGGAATGGCACAATACTCAGACAAACGAAATGACGCACTGATTGCCTATGGAGCAGCAAAAGACAGAGGCCTTGCAGAAGTAAGATCCAGACTTACCAAGAGAAATAATTTTTCTTACGGATGGAATAGTTACATTGGTGGTGGTATTACTGAGCAATTCTTCCAATTAGACGATCAAAGAGACTTTGAGATCCCTTATTTATCAGCTTTATTAGAAGGTGAGCAAGTTCATTTACATTCAGATTTAACTTATGCCGTTGATTCAGATTCTTTAAGAAACAGTGAAAATAACCTCTTAAGTGATTTGCAGAGAGACTCAGTGGGCAGCTCTGCAAGTAATGTAAGAGAAAGAAGAGGTTTAAGGGCTCAACAAAGACTTTTTTTCACAACAAAACCGTTGATTGAATTTGGCACTGAAAACTACAATGCAGGACTTAGGATTGTCTCTTCGAGCAATGCAAGGATTTATAGCACTGGAAACATAAACGCCTTCACTTCAGTTGGGCCGAATTTAAGAATGCATTTACACAAATATGCAGATCTCAGCGTCGGTTACGATCAACTTCTACCGGCAGGTCGCTCACCTTTTGGTTTTGACCAAGTGATTCAAGGACAAGAAAGCATATACGCTCATGGTGACTTTAATGTAACCAGATGGCTTTCGATTGGAGGGTCTTTAGTTTATAGCTTAAGCAGAGAGAACTTTATTACTCAACAAGCTAGAATAATACTCGGTCCAGAAGACTTTAAACTGGTTGCGGGTTATGACCCAGTCTTACGTCGTTTTAATTTAGGCTTTTCCCTATTTTTTAACGATAAAGTATCGTTTAAGCAATTCTCATACAAAGAAAATACAAGTGGAAGAAAAAGAAGATTTTAGAAATCAAATAGTTAAACCATCCTCTTTAAGAACGCTCAAGGCTAAAGGGCAGAAAATAACTTGTTTAACTGCATACGATTACAGAACCGCACAAATTTTAGACAAAGCCGGAATTGATATTGTTCTGGTTGGAGACAGTTTAGCCAATGTTTTTCTAGGTTATGATTCAACCACTCAGGTTGGTATGACAGAGATGACATACCATACAAAGGCAGTTGCAAAAGGCATTAAAAGAGCTCTGTTAGTTACAGATATGCCTTTTTTGTCTTACAATCTTTCAATTGAAAAAACCATTAGCAATGCAGCAGAACTTATTAAAGCCGGTGCAAAAGCAGTAAAAATTGAAGGAGGAAATGAAAATATAATAAAAGCAATTGAGAGTCTTCATAACGTTGGAATACCTGTAATAGGGCATTTGGGCTATACACCTCAATCGGAAGGAGTTCTTCAGAGTAGATTACAAGGAAAAACGGAGAATGAAAGGCAAAAAATATTTGAACAGTCTAAAAAAGTTGAAGAGGCCGGAGCAATAGCTTTAGTCTTAGAAATGTTACCGAAGGATTTGGCTAAAGAAATAAGTCATTCCTTAAAGATTCCAACAATTGGGATTGGTGCAGGTCCTGATTGTGATGGACAAATTCTCGTTACGGACGATTTGATAGGGAAGTCAGAACTTAAATTCAAATTTGTTAAAAGATATGCTGAAATTGGACAAGTTATAGAAGAAAGCGTTACAAATTATGTGAGCGATGTACAGAAGGGGAATTTCCCAGACAACACTCATTCTTTTTCTCTCACTTAAATCTTAGATCCTTTATACATTCAAAGTTAACGAGTTTCAATTGGGATATTGAGATATTATGCATACTGAAATTCAACATCTCAGAATAAGAACAAAACCATAGATATCTGTGAATCCATTTGAAAGCTCGACCTCCTCAACTCTGCTAATTTTCGCTGCAGTAATATTCCTCGGCCTCCTTATAGGAAAAATAAAGCTAAAAGGCATAAGCCTTGGGGTAGCGGGTGTTTTATTCAGCGGAATTATATTCGGTCACTTTCAAGTTCAAGTAAACAAAGAAATTTTAGAATTCATCAAAGAGTTTGGATTAATTCTCTTTGTTTACACAATTGGCTTACAGGTTAGTCCTGGGTTTTTCCATTCTCTCAAATCCAGGGGCCTAATACTCAACCTTCTAGGAGGATCAATTGTACTGCTGGGAGTATTGACAACAATATTAATTCATTTATTCAATGGAGTTGAAATGCCAGTTGCTGTTGGGTTATTCTCAGGAGCAACAACTAACACTCCTTCTCTCGGAGCTGCTCAACAATTATTACAAAATTTATTCGGTAATAAAAGCACGGAGACAATAATGCCCAGTTTGGGTTATGCAGTATCTTATCCGTTTGGAATAATCGGAATTATTGCAACAATAATTTTATTAAAAACCATTTTCAGGATATCTCCAAAAGACGAAGCTGAAAAGTTTTATGAAGAGAATAAACGTACACATGGTGCTGATCTAGCAAGTACAAGCCTGGTTATCCAAAATAAGAACCTAGAAGGAATTCAACTCCAACAAATTCCTTCTGTTAAAGAATTAGGAATCGCCATTTCACGAATAAAACATTCTGAGGAAATATATATTGCTAGTCCTGAAACTACGATTCATCTGGGAGATATTATTTATGCAGTCGGGAGAACTGATAAGCTGAACGAATTTGAAAAAGTCGTTGGAAAAAAAGCAACTGTAAATCTAACTGAAGAGTCAAGCAAGTTTTCATTCAAAGAAATAATTGTCACAAAAGAGAATATGGTTGATAAAACCCTCGATGAATTAGGCTTACGCAAGCTCTACGGTGTAATTATTACGAGAGTTTACAGAAACAACTTAAAATTCATACCAAACACCAATCTCCATCTTCACTACGGCGATGTTTTAAGAGTTGTAGGAGATAGAGATTCTCTGAATAAAGTTGAAAATCTACTTGGCAACTCAACGGAATCTCTTAGGAATCCTAAAATAATATTTGTCTTCTTAGGAATCTTTTTGGGTATTCTCTTAGGAAGTGTTCCAATCAACATTCCTGGGCTCAGCGTACCAGTTAAACTTGGACTTGCTGGAGGTCCTTTAATTGTTGCAATCTTTATTAGCCGTCTTCCAATAATTGGTTCATTGGTATCCTACTTACCCATCAGTTCTAATTTAGCTCTTAGGGATCTAGGTATTACTTTATTTCTGGCTTGTGTGGGATTAAAATCAGGCGATAAGTTCCTTTCCACTTTAATTCATGGAGACGGATTCTTGTGGATGTTTTATGGATGCTTAATAACTTTCATACCTCTTTTGATAATTGGCCTAGCAGCCTGGAAAGTATTCAAAATAAATTATCTTTCAATTTGCGGTCTTCTAGCGGGTTCAATGACTGACCCACCGGCACTGGCTTACACGGAGACTATTGCCAACTCAAACGCTCCTCTAGTAGCTTACGCCACCGTATATCCATTGGTAATGATACTGCGGATAATTTCTGCACAAATCTTAGTTTTAGCTTTCTGCAATTGAGTTTAATATTGAGTTTGGTTTCTAGACATTGACGCAGTTGAAAGCTTACTTAAAAAGCAACTCAGAATTACTTTAAGAATCATTCAAGATTATCTTGATAATAGTCGCAAATCGGTTGAATATAACACTCACCGCACTTTGGTTTTTTAGGGGCGGTACATACTTTCCGGCCATGCTCGATTAAGCTAACGTGAACTTTGAAAGAGTTACTTCCATCAATTCTAGGCTGAATTAACTTATGCGCCTGCTCAGGTGAAGTGTTCTCTGGGAAAATCCCTCCAATTCTTTTAAATACCCGATACAAGTGAGTATCAATGGGAAAAGTCCCACGTTGAAAACTAAACATAAGCAAACAAGAGGCAGACTTGACACCAACTCCTTTAATGGCAGTTATTGCTTTAATTGCCTCTTGATCTGTCATTCTTTTTATAAATTTCAACTCCAAATCCAACCAATTATTCTCTTTTAAGTAATGAAGTGTATTTAAAATATATTGAGCTTTTGTAGGGGCTAAACCACAAATCTTAATGCTAGATGTCAGCTTCTTTAAATCATTCTCTTTCAATATCTCTTCATAACTTTTATAGGCTCTCATTAAATCAGCAAAAGCTCTATCAGCCAAAAGATCAGTCGTTGACTGATTCAATATGAGCAAAATAAGTAAATCTAAAGGCTTATGGCTGGTATTTCTTTCTTCTCTGACCACATTGTTATTTCTTAAGACAAGGTCAACCAAGACATCAAACTTATCTCTCTGAAAATCCTTCGAATCACTATGTTTGTATTCAGAAGAGGACTTATCAATCTTTTTAGAGATCGATTTTGTGAAGTGGTGTGAAGATGTCATTCTCTGTAAACCGATAAAACATTCAGTCCTGTTTTTTCTCTAAGAGTAGTTTCGACATAATTAGCTTCTTCCGGAGTAATTACTCTTAAAGTTCTAGTCTCATATTCTTTATAACTACTGTGATTACCACGACTATCTCGGTGCCAAGATAATGGATATGGCCTTTTAGGAGTATTCAGCTGAACAACATCGGGTTGAATGAGTTTCAAAACTTCTGCCAGCGACTCGACTTGTTTTATATTCAATGGCATGAACATCATTTGAACATCCAATTCACCAGAATAAGTCTTTTTAAATTCTTGAATCCCCTCAATTATGAGATCTAAAGTAATATTTCCAGCGGGCCTATTCATTTGGTGAAGTGTCTGCTCGTCTGATGCATCAAGTTTGACAATTACCCGGTCCATCACTTGCAAGTCCTTCTGCACCTCTTGGAGTTTAAGCATTGTTGAATTAGTTAGAACTAAAAGTGGTATTTCTGGTTTCAGTTTTTTTATTTCTCTTCCGATTTCACCCAAGTTCGCAGCAATAGTAGGCTCACCACTTCCAGAGAATGTTATAACGTCAAATTCAACTCCAAACTCAAGCAGTTCATTAAAGTCATCAATGACTTTTTCCGTGGGAACATAAACTTTCCTCTCGGAGGTAACTCTTTGAATATTTCCAAGCTGACAGTATATACAATTAAAAGAGCAAGTAGAAATTTCAAATATTGGATCTATACCCAAAGATTGGCCAAAGCGCCACGACTTAACGGGCCCATAGACGGCTTTTTCATTTTGTAAACTCTTCACAACTCTTTACGCTCCATCAAGAGAATAACAAATAGAGTAAGAACTTATTAAAAAAATTAAAGATTATTAACTGCTTGTAAAAACATATAAATTTTCACACTTCTATCAGTATGGACTGTTGATAAGTAGGTTGAAAATTGTGAACTTAGAAAATTATCCACGATTTGTACCCAACCTTAGAGAAGTTAAAGATTACTTTTACAATAATGACTCTAGAGAGCTTGGAGATTATAAAAAAACATTTTCTTTTGCAGGACTAAATTCACCTTCTGACATTGACGGAATTACAAGTGATCACCACGATGCCGTCTTAGCTTATAGATATGGACTCAACAATGACTCCTCTGATGCTTCGCCAGAAGAACAAGCAGAAGCTTTTATCAAGTTTCATAAAGATCTTCAAAAGCGAGATTCTCTAACCATTGGTAAGTGGTTTACAAGAAATCCAAATCTTACAAATGGAACGGTCATTTCTTTCAATGAAATTGTTCACAGACCCTTCACTTCATCAGGAAACATAAATGAAGACTCAGTAGAAGTATTAATATTGAAAGAGCTCAGCTTTACAATTGATTCATCTTAAAATTACTGAGAAATCCAATAATTTCAACTCTTTTTGCTCATAAGATTAACTATCATCTCCTGAGGCAACCATCTGCTAACTAATCTCAACAAGTTAGACTTCTTCCCAATTGGAATTTCTCTAAAAGCTCCGAGCTTTTCCTTATGTTTTTCTAAAATAACACCTTTAACCAAATTGCTGACCAAAAGAGGATCTTCTCTTGAAGGAAAAAGTCCAGAACGAGCTTTTTGATAACTTTCGTCCTCCCCCATTCTGATAACAGATTCTCGAAAGCTTGTCTCAAAAGGACCGGGTTCCACTAAAACAACAGAGAGTTTTCTATTTTTATTCTCTATTGCCAGACTCATACTGAGAGTATTCAAAGCAGCCTTACTACTTGAATAAACTCCAAAGCCAGGAAGGCCAAAATAGCTTGCAATTGAACTAATGTTAATTATCAAACCACCCTTTTCGGACTGATTCAACAAAGACAAAAACTGTTTACTTATTTCTATTGGGGCAAAAGTATTAGTTTCAAACTGACGCTGTATTTGAGAATGATCGACCTCATCAACTCTACCCATCAGGCCATATCCAGCATTATTAATTAAAACATCAAGCTTACCGTTTTCTTCATGGTCAATTATCTTATGTACTGTGTCAAGCTCGGTAGAATTAACAACATCAAATTTCAGAACATGCAAGTTTCGGTACTTATTTGTTAAATTGAGCAAGCTTTGTGCATTAGCTAAATCTCTTGTAGTTGCATAAACCTTGTGTCCATCTTTAGCTAGCTCCTCAGCAAAAAGCAATCCAAAGCCTTTACTACACCCTGTAATTAAAATACTTTTCTTCATCTCAATTTAAAGAATTCCACAGGGTCAAATTGTAAATTATTTCAAAGGAGTTAGAGGAAGACTCTTAACAAGCTGAGATAGTTTGCGCAATGCTTCTTTCGCAGCAGCTTGACCTGCATCTTTTTTAGAAGGACCGCTACCAATACCCAACACTTTACCTTTAAGACTAACCTCCACTTCAAATAAGGGCTTATGCGCTGGCCCTAAAGCTTTGGCAACATTATAATCCGGGAGTCCCATCTGTCTACTTTGAGTGAATTCCTGAAGTGCTGCTTTATAGTTACCTTTCAAGTCGCTGGCATCAGCTTCCAAAATAATATCTTTATAAAGCTCAATTATTACTTCTCCAGCCATTGTAAAGCCAAAACTAATATAGGATGCACCGATTAAAGATTCCATAATATCGGGAAGTACCGCATCTTTCCCTATTCTTCGACCAACTTTGACGTATTCCTCTATACCAAGGCTGAGCGCTATTCTTTTCAAAGTCTTATCACTCAATAAAAAGGCACTTAATTTGGTTAATTGTCCAGAATTATAATTTGGAAATAATCTATAGAGGTGTTCATTGAGAACGAGTTTTAGTACAGAATCACCAAGGAATTCAAGACGATCGTATTGCTCCTGTTGATATTCTAGGCTATCCGAGGGAATGTCTTTAACAAAAGATTTATGAGTTACAGCTTGGAGGAAGAGCTTTTTTATGAATTGTCTTCTGGTCTTAGGCAAACCTAAAGTTTTAAGAAGCTTATCAAATTTGAAACTATCTTCCAATTTATTGTTATAAAAAGCTAAAGCAATAAAAAAATAATATCAATAAAATCAAGGTAAGTTGAGAATGGATTTTCAAGGCACAAAAGTCTTAATAACCGGAGCTTCAGGCGAAATTGGTTCTGCAATTGCTAGACATCTTGCAAAAGAAGGTGCTGACATTTTCTTGCAGTTCAACACAAAACAAACGGTAATTGACAATCTCGCCTCTCAACTCAAGAGAATACAATCACAGAAAAAATCTTTCGAAAGAAATTCTTCGGTCCATTCTTATCAAAGTAATTTAATTAACCCCAGTAATCAAGATTCACCGCAGGAAACCTCAAATAGACAAACTTCATTTGATCAAACTGAAAGTAGAAAATTAATAGAAACAATTATTGCAGAGCATGGAGGTCTAGATATTTTAATTAACTGTATTGGAGATTTTTCAATTAAACCACTTACTGAACTTAGTTCCGAAGAATTCAAACACGTTCTAGATTCAAATCTAAGCATAGCTTTCGACTTATCTCAAGCAGCTTTAAAAGGTATGAAGAGACAAAAAAATGGAAAGATCTTACACTTTGGCTATGCAAACGCAAGCTCAATCGAAGCAAAGCCCAACATTCTTCCTTATCACATTGCAAAAATGGGCTTAATTCTTCTAACCAAATCTTTTGCACAAATAGGATCTCCTGACAATGTATTCGTTAATTGCATCTCTCCAGGAGTTGTAGAATCATCCCAGTATTGGCCAACAACTCAAACAAATTTAGGAAGACCCATAAAGATCAATGAATTAATTGAAGCTACAACATTTTTATTAAAATCCGACTACTTAAATGGAGTGAACCTAGAACTTGACAGTGGATGGAGAAAAGAGTTCAGTTAAAATATCTACATGAAAACAATAATTTTTTCTTGTTCTGAAAGAAGCGAGAACTTATCCTTAAGATCCTCTAAAGCTATTCAGGCATACATTAAAGATTCCACAATAATTGACTTAAGTGAATATCATTTGAATATTTATGGAACACAAAACGATCAGACTCAGAAAAATCTCGCTCATTTAAAAAATGAGTTCAAAGCAGCAAAACAAATTATTTTTGTTTCACCTGAGTACAATTGGGGACTTTCACCAAATGCAAAAAATTTAATTGACTTTTTGAGTGGAGACTCAAGTATTTGGAATGAAAAAGTCTTTATGTGCTTTGGCTGTTCAGCCGGAAGAGGTGGACGTTTGCCTATTATCGAATTATGGAAAACCCTAAATAAAATAATTGCACTGTCAAATTCAATATCGATTGTCAGCCCCTACCATATTGAAATAACAGCTAACCTGCTAGATGAATCGAACGAATTTGTTAATGAGTTCAAAGAAATAGCGAGACTAATTTTTGAAAATCAAGCAAAGTTATTAGAAAGATTCGACTCTTAAGTTATTCAATCTTCCCCCACCTGATTAATTAGGATTCTTTGTAAATTGGAAGGGTAAAATAAAATTTACTTCCGACTCCCAGTTTACTTTCCACCCAAATCGTTCCTCCGTGAGCTTCAATCAGCTGTTTAGAAATTGATAAACCCAAGCCGGTACCTTTTATATTTATGTGAGTCTCTCTTTCAACCCGATAAAATTCCTGAAACAATTTGGGAATACTTTCTTCCGGGATTCCCAATCCTTCGTCAGCAATACACACTGTAATTAAATCTTGGCTGAAAGTAACAAAAATTTGCACTTGTCCACCGTTGGGAGAATATTTAATTGCATTGGAAACAAAATTCCTCAGGACCTGCTCTATTTTACTTTTATCACCCTTAATCATTGGAAGGTTTTGAGGAACGCTGGTTTTTATATCGATTCCTGAGGAATATCCTTGAAAAGAAGCTGTTATATATTTCAAGACTTCATTGAAGTTCAATGGCTCAATTTTTAAATCAACCCGTCCGGATTCAAGTCGCTGCATATCCAAGAATTCATCCAATAAGTCCTTCATCCGGACGGATTCAGTATAAATGGTCGTCAAAAATTCCTTAATCTGTTCCGGTTCAAAATCACCGTTCAGTAGAAGCTCTGTAAATCCTAAAAGACTCGATAGAGGTGTTCTAAGCTCGTGGCTCACCATACTCATAAGTTTGTTTTTAATTTGAGCCATCTCCTCAGCTTGTTTTTTCAATTGATCGCTAGCAACTTTACTGGCTTTCCAAGTTGAACTTTCGTGCTGTAAGGCTTCCTCTTTTGCACTGAGATACTGAATTATTCCTTGAAGCTCTTGCTTAGCCAATTGCAAAGTTCTAATTGTTTTGGCTTGTTCTTCAACAATTCCTTTTACTGCATTAAACTCTTCTAAAGATTTTGATTTTAAGTTAATTGCATCGTGCATCAAGACTTCGGCATCTTGCCTATCCTGAATCTTTATCACATTTAAATAATCACACCAATCACGAAACTTTCTCTTCAAATAATCATAGGCTTGATTTCTTCCAGTTCCAAATAGTCCAGTTTGAGTGGGACTCTTTTCTCCTCCCTCCCAAAAGATTGAGTACTCAAATCCATATTCTCTAGTATCCTCAACTTCATATCTTCCTCCAGCTTTGATCTTAATATTTCTAACTCCCCAAAAATTATGCAAAGCCTTTACTAAATGGGTTTCTTGCTGATCGTAAGCAATTTCTTTCCAACCCGGTATATGCCTTATGGATTTGGGGTAGATAATATCCAATTCGGTTCCATTCTCCGCCAATGCTTTAAAGAGTATCCTGGCACCAAACAAACCGGGTTTCAGAACCACTCCTCCCAAACAATCCAACACATCAACCGGAAGAATACCTTTTGGAGGAGGTATGAATACTTGGCTTGTTGCTTCTTTCGTATGATTTGGCCCAGCAATACTTCTACAAATACAAGCGACCGCAAAAGCAAATTCCGCCGAATAATTATTCCAACGACTCAATAGAAATTCTTCGCTCAACAAAGCTCCATGAGCTGGAGATAAAATTTTTTGCAGCTCGGTAATTAGCAAATCAACCGGATGAATTGTTTCTCTCGTAATCGGACTTGCTACAACACCTTTATCTTTTAAGACCTTAACCGCAGCACTAATCCAGTTACCACTAACCTCTGCAATGTCATCGCCCAACACATTAGACCCAAAGGGAGTCTGCGTCAGCATATTCAATTCGAAAGTTAGTACTGATTCTTCGGACAAAGTTATAAGGAAGATATTAATTGCCTATTCATTAATATCTTCCCGTTGCAAAATACAACTAAATCATTTGAATGAGGTATGTAATGTTCAATATAAGTAACAAAAGTTATTTCTCCGAAACAGAGAACCGTTTACGATTCTTGAAAATTTTATAGCCTAATATTAGTGGTCTTCGATATACTTATTAATTCTCGAAACTCTATTCCAATTCATGGAGAGGTGCCAGAGTGGTTGAATGGACCGGTCTTGAAAACCGGCATACCCGCAAGGGTATCGTGGGTTCGAATCCCACCCTCTCCGAAGTCTTACGAAAAATCAGATAAAGCTATCTATAAAAACGACTTTTGATTCAAAGCAAATTGTTTGAAAACTATTTAATTTCATTGATGAAGAACTTTTATTAGCTTGGATTTCAGAGGAGGAATGTCAACTCGTAGAATTTTGGAGACAATATCTAGATCAATTTCAAAATATTGATGTACCAAAAAGTTTCTAAATGCAATAATTTCTGACCAGCTCACAGAAGCTTGTTTTTCTTTGAATTCTTGCGATAAAGATCTGCAAGACTCACCAATACACTGCAGATAATGAATCATTGCAGCTTGAAGGACTTCATCTCTTATAAATTGATTTTCATCATAATACTTCTCAATCTTATTAATATTTTCGAGAATATCCCGAATTTTTTCCAAATCATCCCTCATAAAGGGATAGACTCATTAATCACTCTATTTCTAATTCTCTCCTTCAAACCATTTATGGTTGCAACATCCACTGTTAAACCAAGCAATTCTTCTAAATCTTTTATTAATCCCCCCGGAAACCAAGGAGATATATTGTCTCCATAATCCACCAAGAGATCTATGTCACTGGTCTCGGAAGCTTCTCCCCTGGAAACAGAACCAAAAATACGAATATTATAAGCTCCATGTTTGCTTGCAATATCTAGAATCTCTGCTCTTTTATTATTTATTAGTTCATAGATATTCATTATTTATATGGTTTATCTTTTATCTCACAAACTATTTTACCCTTTCACGCTGTCCTTAATTAACTAGATAAACCTGTCCTGCAACTAGTAGAAAAGTAGTGAAAATCTTTTTGTTAAGAAGAAGCTTACAAAAGATCAAAGTAAAATTAAATGTACCCACTTTCTAAATGAGGGATTACCCGAAGGGTTTAATATGTAGATATAAAAGAATGCACGATTAGGTTTTCTTAATCGCCATTTAAGATAAAGGGGTTATTTTGTAAACAAGTAGAGAGAACCCAAAGTCAAAAAGGGTTTATGTAATGGGTTTTCTTGTTTGAAAGCGGGGTTTTATTATGTCTGTTCGTACAGTAGCAAGAACAAATACATTCAATAATCAGATTGCAAGATCTACAAGTAGGAATGTTGCACCAAGCAATTCTAATGACACATTTACTCCTGGCCAAGATTCATCAAGAATCCCAGGCTTTGGTCAGGGAAATTCAGTTGTTAATAACAACAATTTAAATTTAGATGTTCCATTTGACATATTGGGGACTTCTAGAGCACTCTTAAACCCAAGAGTCATTCCAACAATACTTGAAAAAGCCGCTGCTTTAGATGCAACAGGTGGTATTGCTCCCGTAACAGCAGATGGAGTAGAAACAGGAGTTGTAGCTTCATCCTCTGCAGCAGGACTGTATGAAATTGGAGCAGCAACTGAAGGAAGCTTTAATTATTCTTCTAAAGTACTTGAAAATATAAATACAATACTTGGTTTTCTTGAAACCAATGATGTAAATTCATTTCAAGCCGCAATAAGACAAGGGGGCGGGCAAATCAGCAAGAACGAATCAGCTGAGCTGTTTAATCAACTCCTTAGGAATCAGGCTTTAATTAAAACAGCACTTGGGCAAGCTGTTCCAAGAGAAAGATTGAGGAATCAAAGGCTTCAAGCTGCTAATCAAAGAAGACAACAAAACAATCAAAAAACCGCCAACTTAGGTGAGCAGCCACAAATTAATAATGCCGGAGGACCAAGGACTTAAGATTGGAATCTAGAGAGAAATTTAGTATATTCCATAAGATAAAACCTTAAACAAGATTTATTAGCATATGTATAAGTTATCCAACTTGTACTATCATGGTTTCATCGATTTATATAAATAATAACTGGGGAATACAAAGTTTCAGGAATACATCCCCAGGAGCATATTCAAATTCTGACAATAATCAGGTTTATACTGAAGATAATTTTGAAACAGTTTCAAGCACCAGAGTACAATCTTTAGTCGATGGATCTGGAGGAATAAATGAGCCATTTGATATTAATCTAAGTGTTTCATCAATAGCAATTGAGTTAGCTGAAGATCCACAAGCTGTTGAAAAAATCATTAGAAGAGCGGCTAATCTTGATGCTACAGGTGGTATTGCTGAAGTAACAGCAAATGGATTGTCTACTGGTGTTACAGCTTCTTCAACAGCATCTGGCCTTTTCGACATAACTCCTACAACAGTAGGCACATTTAATCCTGCCTCAAGAGCCTTGGATGCAATGAATACAATTATTGGATTAATCGAAACTAACGATGTAAATGCTTTTGCAGCAATTTTTGAGGAAGAAGGAGTAAGCATTTCAAAAGCAGAGTCTGCACAGATATTTAATAGGCTTCAAAAAAATCAAGCATTAATAAGAACGGCACTTACACAAACAGTTGCAAGGGAAGGGCAAAGAAACACTGATTTACAGAGAGTAGCACAAGTTTCATCTGATAGAAGAAGTCGATCGGCAAATTTAGCCCAACCAAGACCAAATAATAATGCTGGAGGAGGACCATAATAAAATCAGAGGTTTCTGAATAAAGAGTTGATTACTTAAGCAATATACAATATAGACAAATTGACAGAAGGATTGAGATGACAACACTAAGCAACTTAGGTACAAATAGATTCAACTCGTTTGAAGATAGACTGTTGAATGACATAATGAAATTAACTCAGCCAGGCGGAATTGAGGCTGTATTTAATAAAGCTCAAAATATGTCACAGAGCACCTTTGAGAATAGTAACTTTTCAACGCCTACGGATGTTTTTGGGAATAGTGTTTCTCCCGGTAATCCGATACCATTCGGTAATTTTATAACTGATACGTATATTGGAAGAGATACTAAAGTGAAAAGTGACGCAATACAGCAAGAAAGAGAATATCTTAGGCAACTATATTCATTCTTAACAACAAATGATTACAGGGGAATAGCATCTCTATTAAAAGACAAGTTAAAGCTACCCGAATCTACTGCGAATCAGTTAGGTCTTGCAATATTTAATGCTCTTCAGCAAGCACAGCCATTGTTTTTAAGTGCACTAGAGCAGCAAGATCAAAGACTAGCAAGCACGCAAGACAACCTTAACACCTTAGGGAACCTAAGTAGTCAAAGGAAAAGACAAAACGATCAGGTAATTAGCGAGATTGTTCAAAGTATAGGAAATGGATAGCTATCTATCAAGAACTTTGGTTACCCAACTGCGGTTGTTTAAAGCCTTTTTGTATATAATCATTAAGCGCTTTCGCCGCATTCAATTTAGAATCAAGATTTTTAATTTTTGAATCCAATTGAACTGAAGCAACTTCTCTAAAAGTAATCAAATTATAGGCAACCTTATCTTCAGCAATTGCCTTTGCTAAACCAATAGAGTTGTTATTTTTCTTGTCAAAACTAATCGCGTCTCTCTGCGCATCAGCCCATGAATACTCGTTGTTAGACTTTGCTTGGCCGATAATGTAGTTTCGCAAATCTTTTAGAGGTTGAGGAAGGTTATTTTGATTATTCTCCCCACCAAGGAAAATCTCTGCGTCGAATTTCTTTTTTGGATCTCCCTCCATAAGAAACTCAACTGATTTATTATCATTAGAAACTTCTCGGAGAAGAGTCCTTGAAGAAACATTTCTAGCTTCAAGTTGAATTTCATCGCTAATAATCGATGCAAATAGCAAATTAATTGTTTTGAGTTGCTGAGAGGCAAAAGGTAAATACCAAGTTGAATAAATAGGATCATTAGGATCACGCAACATAATCGTTCCTTGTAAATTACCAATAAAATCATTAACTAACACACGAATGTTATTCTCACTGAAAGGTATTTTTCTGGCCATATCCACAAAAAATCTCACATACTCATCTGGGGAAGTTCCCTGTATTCCTTTTTTCCGGAGAGCCTCTAAACCACTGTTATATTCCAGAAGGAACTCGGCAGAGTCAATACTGGACGATCTTCTAAAAGTTTCTTTTTGCTGATCTTCAGAGACTTTCACTGATACATTGAGTCTTGCATTATCCAATCCATTTAAATCAGTATTAGAGGTCAAAGCTCCGTTATAAGATCTGTTTACATCAGTTATATGATCACTTTGTCTAATCAAAGCAGAAAAAATTGCCTGTTCTTTATATCTCGCAATATCTTCTGGAGAAGAAGTATTTGAGACAAAAGGATCTAATTTTGTCTCTGGAAGTGCAATATTATCCTTATCATCATCTATTTCCTGTATTGCTAGAAATAAGTCTTTCATCTCACTGGCTTCAACTTCATTGTCAGAGCCAAACTTTTGACTTGTAATAAATTCTTGAACAGCTTCTGCAGCAATTTCATATTTATCTATCTGAGAATCATCCGTCTTTTGATATTCCTCCTGTATTTTATTTTTTAAATCCTGACCAGATAAAGTATCTTTATATTTATCTATTAATGCTGTTTTAATAAGCTTTTTAGACTCTTGCTCTAGTAATGTTTTTAGGTTCTTTAAATTTATGGAACGATAGCCATTCTTTTTTAGAAATCCATTAGGTTCTACTGAAAAAACTTGAGCAGCTTTTTGTCCTAATTGAGATAAATTACTCATTGCACTTTCTCCTCAAATGGCAAAAAAATACCCCCACCAATCCAAAACATTAAATTTGGATTAAATTATTTATATTAATTTTTGCCCCTCGCCTGTCTAAATATGTAAGAACACTCAAACAGGAAAAGACACACAATGTTAAAAATAATTAACGCGCATCATTCCAGCAGAATACGCCGTTAAGAATCCTGATTCTGGGAGGCGTATGTTACCGAAGCCAGTAAAATCCGAGGTTCGGGCTGCGGCAGCCCGGGAGCGGGTTCGTTAAGGGCCGGCGGCAGGCCCTTAACACCAAACGACAAGAACTGATCTAATCAGCTTATTCAAAGATCAGACCAAATTTTCAAAAAATGAAGTCAAAAAATCAATCAATAACAGCACCATGTTCATTTAACCAATCTTCAAGTTCAGTAACTTTAACCAAAATACGTCCATCTTCTTTTCTATTACGTATAAAACCTTGTCGACGAAGAGTGGTTGTAGCTTTAATTGAATAATTCAGGGAAACTTCTGCTTGTTTTGCTATTTGAGCCATATTCATGCCTTCTTGAAGAAGTGCACCGTGCTCAGTCATAATTCCTTTATTTAAAACATGTAAATAAATAGCGTGAGCAACTCTTACTTCCGGTTCGAGATTAACTTCTGCATTCTGTTCAGTTTGCTCAACTTGAGAATCCATAATAATTTTATTTGTAAATAAGTATGTTCAATTTTAACATCGTAGTAAATTTGTTGTACCCTGCTTAATCCTAGTTAATTGTTATGAATATTCAAATTGCTCCATCAATATTGTCCGCTAACTTTGCAAAACTCGCAGAATCAGTCGCATTGATTGAACAAAATAACGGAGCTGATTTATTACACATCGATGTTATGGATGGACACTATGTCCCAAACCTAACCATAGGTCCATGCGTAGTGAAATCCCTTAGAAAAGAGTCCAAATTACTATTTGAAACTCATTTAATGGTTTCCAATCCCGATGACTTGATTGACGATTTTATAAAAGCAGGTTCTGACAGAATTGTTGTCCACCCAGAGACTTGTAGGCACTTGCACAGAACACTAACAAAAATAAAAGAAGCTGGTGTTCAAGCCGGTTTAGCAATCAATCCCAGCACAACCATCGATGACTGCTCATTCGATTATATTGGAGAGCTTCTAGATAGTGTAACCGTAATGAGTGTCAATCCAGGCTTTCCGGCTCAAAAGTTCATTCCCTCCTCCTGCAAAAAAATCGCTAACCTTGTATCAAAGTTCAACGAACTGGGTCTTCAAATCCAAATCGAGGTTGATGGTGGCATAAATAATAATACTGCACCATTAGTTACGCAAGCTGGCGCCAACATTTTAGTAGCTGGGAACGCTATTTTCAACACTCCTAATCCTCTGGAATCACTAATTTCCCTAAGAGAATCTGCTTTGGCTATCGCTTGTTGAGAATCACCCCTAACCCCTCTTTAATAAAGAGGGGAACTTATGTATTGTATTCATGCTTTCTCTGAATCCACAAGTTTTGAACTAGGAGTCTTCGTCTATTCCAAACAGACAACCATAAAGATCCCCTTTATTAAAGGGGAGGGAGCGAAGCGGAAGGGGATTAATCAATCTTCAAAAAAGCTTCTGAAAGATCTTTGAATGAACAATTTATTCCGCATGTCTTGGACAATTCATAACCAGCAATCGTTGCTGCTTGATCTCTCCGATCATCTCTAAAGAACTCCAGTGAATCAATCCCATGCAAATCAACTCCCTTCGCTTGTTCTCTCGTTGCAATCTGCGCGTATCCTCCTGCCACTAAAGCATTTGTTTTGGATAACCCTGCTTGATGAGCCAAATAACCGAAGAGAAAGTTGCCATAAACATCATAATCA
>JAAUYI010011048.1_pt1 | contig 58504 bp, 81 predicted proteins | sample 7278041 | NCBI WGS metagenome assembly JAAUYI01 (sample SAMN14350216, study PRJNA611818) | marine sediment metagenome | isolation source: surface marine sediment (0.6m) | place: French Polynesia: Moorea | collected 2018-08
AAATCGGCCGCCGGTCGCTTCGTCGAGAAGCTTGAGAAACTGGGCATGATCGAACGCGATGCGGGACACGGGCGTTTGATCATAACCATTTGTAATTATGAGCAATATCAGTCTGCTCTGCCAGAGGGGTGGGACAGTAATTCGCCACATTCGGCTGGGCGGGACGCCAGCGGGACAAAACGCGGGACGCGCCGCAAAACACAAGCGGGACACTCTGATGATGACGCAAACCCGCAGGAATCCTTGGGGTTTGATGATCCCGAGGATGACAACCGGGACGCCGATGATGTAGTGAGCGGGACAGAGCAGATTCCAAACCGGGACACTAAAGAAAGAATAAACAATGAAATAAAGGAAGATCATCCCCCTGATCCCCCTTCGTATCTTACGGAAGACGATTGGCCCGAGATACCCGACTGGATCCCCGTCCGGGCATGGAATGGCTTTATCGACATGCGCAGGAAGATCAGGAAAAACCCAACCGCCTATGCGGTCGAGCTGATGATCGAGAAGCTCGCGCAACTCGGCGACGAGGGGCATGATCCCAAGGCAGTGCTGGACCAGTCCACGATGGCAAAGTGGCAGGGGCTGTTCCCACTTAAAGAGGAAAGGAAACCTGCCGATGCACGACCACAGACAGTTGGGCCTCGTGGATCAGACCACGGGGACGGATATTCAAGGGCGCTCGCCGGAAGAGGTGGATTTAGAGGTCGTGCGCAGCATGCCGGATCGTCTGACCGACCACCAGATGGAGACGCTGGAGCGCATTGCATCACGATCGGTTCCGACGCTGACGAAAACGGATGACGACCATCTCGCGACCCACTTGCAGATCCTCGACGCCAACCTGCCACGCCGCAAGGAAGACCGCGGGAATGGCGAGTTAAAGGCGGAGGCGCAGTTCTCGGTGCTTCGCGATATGCCCAGGATGCAGATCGAGTGGATGGTCGGCGAGGCACTCGTCCGCCTCAATTGGTTTCCTACGATCAAACAAATCATAGACTTATGTGACGAGTGGACTAGTCCGCTTGGTCGGCCCGGTAAAATAGCCGACCATCGCCTAGAGCGAGAGAGAACGCTGCGCGTTGAGGATATGAAAAGGCGCCTTGAGCGCGAGGTCGTTCCACAAGAAGAGATTGATTCCTGGCCCGAATGGTTGTGCAGACCGATGCTTCGCCCTTATGGACAGCTCAACCGGTGTGCGGAATGCGGATCCTACGCCCAACGAAAACGCGAAGCGCTCGATTACCAGGCGTTCTGCGAGGACTTCGACAAGCAGCACCCAGAGGCTGCGTAGTTTGGTCTGGGATCCGCTCGCTAGAAACATGCGAGAGGGTACGCGATGTCGTCGAGGCGTGAGGTCAAGGATCGAGAGAAGCGACGGGTCGATGATCTTATACGGCGCGACATCGCGGATGCGGCCGAGGAGCAGAAGCGGCAGGAAGCTCGCCGGGAAGTTGAGGCTGGCGATTTCAGCAATCTCGACGATACGATCTTGGGGCCAACCCCAGAATGGCACCGGCAGACCGAATCCGTCCCATTCACGCCAGACGCGATCGCCGGCACGGTCCGGGCGCCCAGCACCGTTAGAGCAGCGGTCACGCCGGCGGTCATCCGCATGTGGAGAGCGGACAAGCTCACCGACGATCAGGCGGCGGCGTGCATTTGGTACAGGTTCGCCTTCGATAACGCAGGTATCTCCGGCCATTTCTGCACCACACGCTTCTCGGAGCCGAGTCAGTCGACAGGGCGCGCTGCCTTCGCGGGGCATATCGCGATGACGATCACGGAGGCGGAGGCTCGGCGCGCATACCGCAGTGCCAGCTCGAAGATACCGAAGGCCAAACTCAAATTCTTCGAGGAGGTCGTGTTGAACGACACCTCCATCTTTGCGGTCTGGCGCCTCTCGAGAGGCCCGAGATCGGAAGTTCATTCGCGCATGCGCAAGCTAGCTCAGCGCATCTTTGACCACTGCGAACAGGAGGGCGTGGACTTCACGCTGATTAGGCGAGATGCGATGCCAGGTTGACGCGGGAAAAATTATTGAGCATCTAGGCGTCATCCAAACTTGTGTGGAAACGACTGCAGGCCCGGGTGACCGGGCCTCTTTTGCTTCACAGTTTGGGGTCTGCGGATAGCGAATGGCGCAGGCGAAGATCTCCATTGATCAGCGTATCGAGCGGTTACGGCAAGCAGCTGATCGCGCACGAGCTCTGAAGCGCGGCACGACACTCACGGCAAAGCCAATGGCCGAGCTGCTCGGTGTGTCTTGGGACGTGCTGCGTGGATGGGTCAACACGATCGACGGTCTCGAAGAGGCCGCGCAGGTCCAGCGCGGATCTCACGGCATCCCGTGGATTTTCAAGCCGCTCAAGACCTGCAACGCGCTGACCAAGCACTTCAAGCAGGTCCAGCGCGAGGAATCGGACCGCGCGAAGAAGCAGATCAAGGTTGCGGCCGGCGCGACTATCGAGCCGCCTCGTGAGGCAATGTCCTTGCGGGATATGCGAGATCTTCTCGTCCTCAACCGCGAGGTGACGGACGAGCAGGAGCGGCAGGGAAAGTTGGCCAACGCGGAAGCGATCAAGGCGATCCTGCAGCACGTCTTTGGTGAGATGCAGGCTGCGGGGATCAACACCGCGCAGCGGCTGGATCCAAACGGGGCGTGGTCGGCCGAGACCCGCGCGATCGTTGATGAGGTCGTGCGCGAGCTGATGACCGAGCAAGAAAGGGCAGCGCACGAAGCGCTGTCTAGCTTCTGATGCTGTTCGATCCGCTTATGGTCGAGGATTCGATCGCGAGCTTGGGCCAACAAGAGCATCTTGCGGATCCGAAAGAGATTGTGCGCGACGCGCTCAGCCTCTTCAAACCACCGGCCAATATCAGCACCGTCGAATGCGCGGAGCAATTTCGAGAGATCAAGACACCAAAGGGCGATGCGACCAGGAAGTGGTCCCGGGATCTCACGCCCTACCTGGTGGGACCGCAGGATGCGCTCGACGATCCGAGATGCACTGAGGTCATCATTCCGAAGCCGGGCCGGACCGGCGGGACCATTGCGTTTGAGAATTATCTCTTCCGCATGATGCGGTTCGGCCCAATGGGTGATGTCGGCTGGTTTCTCAAAGCTGACAGCGAAGTGGCGGCTTACGCGGACAAGGGCTTCAAAGAGATCTTCGATCTCCATAGCGAGATCCAGAACAAGGTCGGCAAAGGCGTGGGCGACAACAAGCTCGCGCACAAGGTGGTGGATGGCCGGACAGTCGACCTACTGCCCGCCAACCCGACGAAGTTCACCAACCGTCAGTTTTACCTGATGGTCGGCGACGAGATCGACACATACACGCCTCGGATTTGCGCATCGTTCATCGATCAGTGCCGGATCCGCGGCCGCGCACTTGGCTCGGACCGCAAGGTCGCGATGACCAGCCACCCTGACCGCGGCTGGTCGACCGGCATCGCGATGGCTTGGGTCGATACCAGCCGGGGCATTTACGTCTGGCCTTGCGCGGAATGCGGGCACTGGAGCTCGCCGCACCCGACGAAGTTCTGGGCGGACGTGAAAGGTTGCCGCCTGTGGTATCAGGATGCCGAGGAAGGGACGGGCCGCGATAAGGCAATCGAGATGGCTCAGGATTCGGCGGCACTGAAGTGCCCACATTGCGGCGCGCTGCTCGACGATAAGCAGCGCCACGAGATGATCGATCTCGGTCAGTGGATGCACCGAGGCCAGACGCTGGATGTCGAAATTGGGATCTGCGGTGAGCCGGACGAGATGGCGTCCCGCGGTTTCTGGATCCACGGCACGATGTCGAAGATGATCACGCTTGCCGAGATGGCGCGAGATCTCGAGACGGCCAGGCAGGACTACCGAAACACCAAGAAAGTCGACCGACTTCGCGAGGTGACGGCAAAGGTTCTCGGTGAGGTCTACGAAGGCGCGGCGTCGAGCGGAATACTGGATAGCGCCACCCTGATCCAGCGACGCAAGGACAGCGCAAAGGAAGGGCAGGACTTCGAAGAGGGTCTGATCCCCGATGATGTGTTGTTTATCACCCAGGCGGTCGATGTCGGCCACCGCAAGCTGGACATCATGCTCCGCGGCTGGGACCGTGAGGGCCGAAGCTGGCTGATCGAGCGCGAGACGCTCCGTTCACGGCAGGTTGATGGCAAAGATAGGCCACTCAGGCTTTCTGAGCGGCAAGACGACTGGCATGTCCTCGACAGCTATATCGAGCGGCACATTCCACTCGCGTCCGATCCCGACATGGGATTGCCAATCGCGCTGACGGTCATCGACTCGGGCGACGGTAACGTGACCTGGAAGGCTTACGAGTACGCGCGCCGGATGGATGCAATCCGCTGGGGCAAGTTCAAGGCGGTCCGCGTCATCAAGGGTGCGAACAGCGCGAAGGCGCCGGAGATCCCGAAGAAGGGTACGCCGATTGAGCTGGACCAGGATGGCCGCCAGGTCGAGCCGGTCATCCGGCTCTATGACCTCGGCGTTCACCGGTTGAAGGAATTGGAGCTTGAGCGCCTGGCGGTCGAGGATGGCGGGCCCGGGCAGTGGCACATCGCGAACGGTATCGAAGAGCGATACCTCGAAGAATTCTTCGGCGAGCTCCTGATCGGTGGCAGGTGGGAGCGCCACTCGGACAACGAAAGCCTTGACCTTGCGGGGTATACGGAGGCAGCGCGCCTGATGCTCTCACCCGACCGCAAGGACATCGTTTGGGATGATCCGGCGCGGCGGCCACCTTGGGCGCGGCCAGTGTTGCTGGTAGAGCGTGAGATCGAAGAGGCGCCGCCGGCGTCGGGACCGAAGAAGGGCCGGCTGGCCGATCGGTTGAACAGCATGAACAAGCGCAAGCCGCAAGATCGATAGCGGACGAGCGGAAACACCGAAGGATCCTGCATGAATATCTTCCCAGAGACGCTCGATCCGGATGAAACGAAACCCTACGAGTTCGATTGGGCTGGGCAGATCGAGAGCGGGGATAGTCTCGCCAGCCAAGTTATCACACTCGTCTCCGATGGCGGAGGCGCTACAGTTCCGAGCGAAAGCATCGTCGGGACCGAGAGCCGGATATTCCTGACCGGCGGTACTTCTGGCCAGCAGATCGTATTCACGGTTCGCGTAATAACCACTAATGGCCTCGTCCTCGAGGAGGCCTTCGGGGTCAACGTCTTGGCGACGACTGACACGGCAGCAGTCGAGAGCGATGTCGATCGCATAACGCGCGAGCTGAAGGAAATCCGGGCCTACAGGCACGAGATCGCGACCGGCGAAGCCGTCATCCGGATGAGCCGCAACGGCCGGTCGATGATGGCGCAGCGTTTGTCGATCGACGAGTACAACAAGCTGATCCGCGAGCTTGAGAGCGACTTGTCGAAGGCCAAGCAGCTCGCTGACGGCAAGCCTGCGCGCCGGCCAATGAAACTGAGGTATCACCGCTGATGGGACTTATCGCAGACTACCTACCGCGAGCCAAAGCCCTGATCGGGGGCCGGCAGAACAAGCGTGATGCAGCTCGCCACGATTTACCGGAAACGCGCGGCTGGAATCCTGGCGTGGGCTTCGCGCCCGCTCGTTATGAGCGCGAGATGCGGACGCTCATGGGGCGCTCGCGAGATCTCGATGAGAACAACGCTTGGATCAACGGCGGTCTCGATCGCCGCGTCGAAGCCGTCATGGGTGTGGACATTCGATTGATGCCCCAGCCAAAGCACAAACTGCTCGGGCAGGACTTCGATTGGCGGATGGGTTGGTCACAGGACGTACAGGATCGGCATTCCGCCTGGGCGAATGATGTCGACCATCGCAACGATGTGAAGCGCGAGCTCACATTTGGCGCTCAGATGCGCCTCGCATATCTGAGCTACGCCCGCGATGGTGCGGCGGCGGCTCAGATCCGCGACATCCGCCGGGGCCTTCGCAATCCGACTAGCGTCCTGCTCCTTGAGCATGATCGCATCGAGACGCCGCCGGACAGCAAGTACAAGGAAGGTTTACAGCTTCGAAACGGCATCGCGCGTGACGCCAATGGCGCCGTAACGGGCTACTGGCTTCGGTCAGGCAATCGCGACGATCCATCGCCGCAAGCCTCCATGCCACGCTGGGATTTCGTTCCGGCGCGCGGTCGTACCGGCCGGGCTCGCATGGTTCACGTCTTCTCGCCGCGCCGCGTCGAGCAGGACCGCGGGATCTCGAAGCTCGCCGAGGTGATGATCCCGGCGAAGATGCTCGATACGGTCGATAGGGCTGAGGTCCATTCGGCGCTCAAGGCCGCGCTGCTCAGCATCTTCATCAAAGCGCCAGGTGGGACTGAGGATCTGGAAGCTGCGCTTGCGCCGACTGGTCAGGAGCAGAGCCAAGATCTGTGGATTGAGGACTATATCAACTACCGGGAGGACAATCCTCTCTACATGGATTTCGCTCAGCTAGTGCAATTGCTGCCTGGCGAGAGTGTCGAGGCGCCCGAGCGTTTCAGCCCGAACAAGGATTATCCCGCCTTTCTACAGGCAGTCCTGCAAAAGGTCGCGGCCGGCCTTGGCATCAGCTACCCGCAGATCAGTCAGAATTGGGCGGACATTAACTATTCGAGCGCCCGCGCGCTGCTCAATGAGCTCTGGAGGAGCTTCCTGCAGGACCGCCACTATTTCACCCAGCACTTCTGCACGCCAATCTACGCCGCATGGTTGGAGCGCGAGATCATCAATGGCGATGTGATCATGCCCGGCGGACTGGTCAACTTCTACCGCCAGAAGACCGAGATCTGCATGGCAAGCTGGATCGGCCCGGGTCGTGGCAGTGTCGATCCGCTGAAGGAAGGTAACGCGCAAAACCTCGACGAAGCGGCTGGTCGCTCAAGTACGCCGGAGCATATCATTGAGCGTGGCCGGGATCCGCAGGAGGTTATTGCGGAGCAAGCTCACTATGAGCGGCAGCGCGAGGAAGCAGGCCTCGGTCCGCCCAACTTCAACGTGAAATCGCCGACAGATTCGGCTTCGTCGGATGACACCGGTGGGGAGGAAAGTTCGGAAGAGCGCACTGAAGAAGAGACCGCTGAGGAGCAGGAAGAAGTCGAATGATCAACTACCCACTCATCGGCCAGCGTCTCTTCAACGTCCCGCTCGTCCTGCGTCCCGATAAGGCCGAGATCGTCTGTGCGGCCCTGATGGAGCATCTCGGCATCACGAAGCTTACGCGCATGGACGCGACGACAATGGGTGTGGTTGAGCTCAACGCGCTCGCGAATGACGGGACCGAGCAGGAGCGCGAGCAGCGGCGCTATTACGAGGTTGTCGACGGGGTGGCGATCATCCCGATCCAGGGCAGTCTGGCGCAGCGCGTCGGCGGGCTTGATCCCTATAGTGGGATGGTCGGCTACAACCAGATCGAGGTTAAGCTGGACCGAGCGATCGCCGATCCGCAGGTCCGCTCGATCTTGCTCGACATCGACAGTCCCGGCGGCGAGGTCGCGGGATGCTTCGACCTCTCGCGCAAGATCGCGTCCGTTTCGGCCCGCAACGGCGGCAAGCCAATCATCGGCGCTGCGAACGAGATGGCGTGCAGCGGTGGCTATGCGCTGATCAGCGGAGCCGATGAGGTCTACACGACCGATACGGGCATCACTGGCTCGATCGGTGTCTGGACGCTGCTGGTCGATATGCGCCGCGCGCTGGAAAACGATGGAATTGAGGTCACGCTGATCCGCGCTGGTGAGCGCAAGGCTCGTGGCAACCGCTTCGAGGGGGCGGACGAGCAGACGATGGACAAACTCCTCGCATGGGTCACCGAGACCCGCATGATTTTCGCCGAGATGGTGGCGCAGAACCGCCGCATCTCGGTCGAGACAGTCCTCAATCAAGAGGGCGACTGGTTTCCGGTCGATGAGGCTATGACGCATGGCCTTGTGGATGGGAAAGGGCCAATGACGGCCATCTTCGAACGCGCCCGCACTCTCGCGGGCGACTAGCCAAGGAAAGCCGATGAGCGAGAACGCACCCTTTGCGGGACTGACACTTGCGGACCAGCCAAAAGGGTCGGGCTCGGATTCCGAAACGGGCGACAAGGAAACTGGCGCTCAAACAACTGAGGAAGAAACGACTATGACCGAGGAAGAACGTAAGGCGGCCGAAGACAAGGCTCGCCAGGAAGCAGCAGCTGAAGCGACCGCTGCCGCGAACGCCCGCACGCAGACCATCATGGCCAGCGAGCATTATGCGGGGAACGAGAAGCTTGCGATGAACCTGATGGGCACGTCTCTGACTGCCGAGCAGGTGATCGCTGCGCTCGCCGATGCGAACAAGCCCGAGCAGGGTGCGTCGGAAGAAGAAATCGAGCGCCGGGCCGAGGAAAAGGCCGGCGAACAGGTCGGCAAGATCCTCGACAAGGAAAATGGCGGCCAGTCCGTCGAAGCGAATGCAGGCGGCGGCAATGGCGGTGCTGCGGCTGGCAAGACCACGCCGGAAACCGCCGCGAAAACGTGGAGCAACGCATACGCGAAGCTCGGCATGGACAAGCCGCAGAACCAGGCTGCAGCGTAAGCTCAGCCCTCCTGCACTGACGAAGGAAGGAACAGGAAATGCCTACTCTCAATGAGGGAATGCACACCGGCGAGGGCATTGGCGAATACGCAATGTCGATCGGCTATCACGTCGATACGGTCACCATTCTCGCCGACGAAAACCTCCAGGCGATGGAAGTCGTCGGCCAGATCACCGTGGGCGGGAAATTCGCCGCCTATGATCTTGCTGGCACCGATGGCGACGAAATCGCCGCCGGCATCGCCTACAAAGCAATCGACGCCAGCGGCGCCGACGCCGAGAGCGAAGTCATTCGCCGCGGTCCAATGACCGTCAACGCCAACGACCTGATCTGGCCGGCTGGCATCACAGACAACCAGCGAGACGCCGGCATCGCCGACCTGCTCGCTCTTGGCATCAAAGTCTCGTAATCGAGGCACAGAAAGAAGGAATTGAGATCATGGTCCATATGGACATCTTTGATGACGATATGTTCAGCCTCATCAACATGACCCGGGCGATCCAGAAGCTGCCGAATGTGCCCAGCTTCCTTGGCAACCTGGGCATCTTTGGTGAGGGTGAGGGCGTCGAAACCAATCGCGTCTCGCTCGAACAGGTCGGTATGACCCTCGAGCTGATCCCAACCAGCCCGCGCGGCACCGAACCGCCGAAGAGCAAGAACGACAAGCGTTCGGCTCGCGTGTTCGACATCCCGCGGGTCGCGAAGGGCGATCAGCTGTTCGCTGGAGAGATCCAGGGCATCCGTGCCTTTGGCTCCGAAAGCGACCTCGAGGCGGTCGTTATGAAGATCGCGCAGAAGCAGCAGCGGCTGATGACCAATGTGGCGTTGACGATGGAATACCACCGTCTCGGCGCCGTGCAGGGCATTCTGCTCGACACGGACGGCAGCACGCTCGTCAACTACTTCACCGAGTTCGGGATCACGCCGCCGACCGAGATCGACTTTGATCTCGACAACGCGAGCCCGACCGAAGGTGACCTGCTCAACAAGATCAAGGCCGCGAAGCGGACCGCGATCCGGGCTCTCGGTGCTGCCTACATCCCGGGCCAGACCCGGTTCCTGTGGCTGTGCGGTGATACGTTCTACGACCAATTCACGGTCCACCAGGACGTTCGCCAGACCTACAAGAATTGGGAAGCCGCCGCTAACCTCCGTGGTGCGGTTGGCTCGGTCTTCCAGACTTTCCAGTTCGGCGAGATGGAATGGCACAACTACCAGGGCACGGACGATAACAGCACGGTCGCGATCGCGCCCACTGAGTGCAAGCTCATCGTTCTGGGCGTCCCGGGCCTCTACCGCCGTGTGAACGGACCGGGCGAGGACTTCGATACGGTCAACACGACCGGCCAGCCGCTGTATTCGATGATCGTCCGCGACGAGAAGCGTAACCAGTGGGTCCAGCCGGAAGTGTACGCCTATCCGCTGCACATGCTCACCCGGCCTGAGGTCGCGCTGAGCGGACGCAACACCTAAACGACTGCGGGGCGGGCATTGAGCCCGCCCCCAATATGAAAGGCAGTTCGATGGAGCTTTGCCGTATCGAATCGTTGGGGTCGATTATCGAGTGGGACGCGGAACGCTCTCAATCGTTCATCCTGAATAAGGGTGACGTTGGCGAGTGTGGTCCGACCCTCGGTAAGCGGCTCGTCAAGGAAAAGCGCGCCAAGTACACGCGCAAGAAAGTCACCGACTCCGCCGCAGCTGCCGAAAAGGCAAAGGCAAACGCAAAGGCGGCGCAAGAGAAGGCCGACGCCGAATTTGCTGAGGAGCAGGAGCGGCTGGCCGAGCAGCGCGAGGCCGAGAAGGCCGAGGCTGAAAAGTCGGCCGAGATCGAGCAACTTCGGACCCAGGTGGACGCGGAAGCGAAAGATCTGGAGAAGCAGCAGGATGCTGCCGAAAGCGCCACGAAAGCGGTCGAGGAGGCTCAGAAACTCGTGGATGCAGCCGAGGGGGCCGCGCAGGCACTCGAGGACGCGAAAGAAAAGGCCGAGGCCGCCGCAAAAGCGGCGGATGAAGCCAAGGGCGACGACATAGAGCCCGCAAAGGCTGCTGCGAAGCAGGCAGCTAGTGATCTTGAAGAAGCGACCAAGGCCGAAGCGGAAGCGCAGACCGCCGCCCAGGCTGCTGGCGATGTCGAGGCCCTGACCAAAGCTGCCTCAGATGCCGTCGATGCGGTCGAGAAGCAGCAGGATCGCGTCGACGAGGCCGAGAAGGCGCTTGAAGATGCGGAGGAAGAGGCTCCGGCGTCCTGATGGATTTCGACAAGCTGACCGATCGCATGGACGCGCTTCATGCGAAGAAAATGCAGGACAAGATCCGCTACGTCACTGCTGCTGGCATTGTGATGAAGGATCTCGGCTGCTTCGTCGATTACGAGGATGGAAGCCTCGACATCGGCGCCGGTCAGCTTGTCGACCAGGACATCTCGATCGAAATCCCAAAGTCTTCCGTGCCAGCCGAGCCTAGTGGTGCGGTACGAATTCAGCTTCCACGCATTTCCGGCAGAACCTTCAAGCCAGGCGAAGTGAAAACCGATCAGAATGGCACCCATTGGGTGATCACTCTGCGCGAGGTGCATTGATGGCCGCGATCAAGCAGGTCCGAACCAACTTCATTGCGGCTCTGAGCTCGCTGACCGAGCCTGTCCTCGAAGAACGTGATGAGCGCGCGCCCATCAGGCCATCCGAGGCGCCGTGCTATGTCGTGGCAGAGCGAGGCGCGACCATCGGTGAGCTCAATATCAACGAAAACTCCGGCATGCAGCACACGGGGATCATTCTCCTCGCTGCCGTCACGCCCGGAAGCGCAAGCGAAACAGGCCGGGACCGCGCGCTCGATATGCTTACCGCAGCGATTAACCTGCTGATGCAGGATCCGACGCTCGGAGGAACGGTCCAAGAGGTTCGACTGGTCGACTATGGCGGCGAAGACCAGCTCGGCACTGACATCGCCGCCGTACCCGCGACCTTCGAGGTGGACTTCTGGACCACCGACGAGGATCTCACCACACTGATCTACTGAGGAGACCCGCTCATGCAGGAGCAGAAGAACGCCAAGGGCGAAAAGGTCATGACGAATACGAGCGACTTCGGCTGCCGGACAGTCGATGCCGCCGCAGATGCAAAGAAGGCGGCGCCAGCGAAGGCATCCGCCAAGAGTGAAGGAGAAGAGTAATGTCGGGCTTCCTGACATCGAAGATCGCCCTCGCTATCGCGGTGCAAGCCGACGATGTGACCCGCGCGACAATCACCACGCCTGACGACCTGCACCCGATCGCGAACCTGCGGCCGGGCGGTGAGGTCTTCACTTTCGCCAACCCGGAATACACGGGCACCGTTCACCGCCCCGGCGATGCGATCCTCGGCCGCGGTGCCGGTGATGGCTTCGAATTCATGAACCGTGGGCCCGGTGGCAGCGCGCCGCCGGCGGCCGGCGAGTACGTGCCTGGCCGGGTCATGCGTGCCGCTGGCTTCGAAGAGATCGTGTTTGCATCAGCTCTCACCGAATCACTCGGCGGAGCGGGCGACAACAGCGGCGAGAATACGGTTGTCCAGCTGGGCGCGGCTGCATCATCGACCGATGGCGAATATGTTGGGCATACGATCCAGTTCGCGAGCCTGAATGGCGGCTCTGGCGTTCGGTCTTGCTCGCAGATCATTGCCTACGATGGCACGACCAAGAATGCGACGCTCGGCGAGAAGCTCGCGGCTCTGCCGACCGGCAACTACACGATCCCGCCGCAGCTGGTCTATCGGCTCGACGGAGATGCGAATGCGCTCTGGCTCACCTACGACAAGTGGATGGATAAGAAGCGCTATATGCAGCAAAACGCCTCGGTCGGCACGCTGCAGATGGCCTTCCCGACTTCCAACCGCGGCAATACGGCGGTTCCGACCATCACTTGCGGTCTTCTCGGCGACTTCGACGAATCCAATGATGAGACGGATGAAAATTCGCCTGCCGTTCCGGCTGGTGGCGCCATCCCGCCGGTTCGCCGCGGTAAACTGCGTCTCGCGGGCGTCGAAATCGCTGGCCCGGCCGTCAACTTCGACATGGGCCTGCAGGTCGACTTCCCGCCGGATCAGAACAAGGACAACGGCAACGGGGCGGCATGCATTGTCGAAACCCGCCGCAGCTGCTCGCTCAACTTGAACGAGAACCTGATCAGCCAGCAGGATCGTGTCGCGCTCGCGAACGCGCAGGGCTACCATGCCTTGATGCTGAGCTACGGTACGAGCGCGGGCCGCACGGTCTTCTTCTGCGTGCCTGAAGGTCGGCTGAGCTTCCCGCAGCGCGACGCTGGTGGCAACTTCGTGACCGAGACTGTCGACTTCGTGATCGATGCGGCGGATAAGGCGGTCGCGATCAGCTATCCGTACTACACCTAAGACCAATCAGGAGATCCCCCCAGATGTCTATTCCAGCCACCGCTGACCGCGAGCGGTTCACGCCACCAGTTCTGCAGGATCACTTCTCGGAAGAAGATCCACCGCTGTTTAAGCTCCGTCACGGCACCGTGATGGATCGCCAGAATATCCCGATCATGATGGAGGCCGAGGGCTGTCAGCAGTACAACGATCAGGACTGGCGCGAGATGATCCTGAAGGAGATGCGCGCCGATTGGGAAAGCGAGGGACTCGAGCAGAATATCACCCAGCTTGAGCGGCTGTGGGAAGCGCGCGACGAATATGCGGAAGTGATGCGACAGCACATCGCGGCGTGCCAGGTTATCGTGCAGGAGACGCCGGAAGGCGAAAAGCCTGTGATGCCCGAGCAGCCCGAGCTCGATTTCGAGCCCGAGATGGCTGACGAGCTCGATCTGATGGTCGAGCAGGTGATCACCAACAGTCGCCAGCTCAGCCACATGAGCGCGATGCGCCGCAAGTGGAATATCACCTACCCGCGGCTGGTTCTGCGCATGCTTCTGCGAAGCACAAAGCTTGAAACCAAGCTCGATCGTCACGCCAAGGTGGTGACGGCAGAATCGCTTGAGCAGATGTTTGTCGATCTGGAGAAGAAGGCGCAGGAGCTTGATCCCAAGATCAAGCCCGGCAAGGCCTCGATCGAGCTGCTGCTTCACGCCCAGGCGATGATGTATCTGAGTAGGGATGAGGAAAAAAACTCATCTGCGCCGCATACCGGCGCTACCTCCCAGAAGCCCTCGACCGGGACTACATCGAAGTCGACGGACGAGAGCCCATCCTCAGCCCAGACCGATACGGAGGAGGCCACTGGATGACGGTCGTCGATCTTCGGGACAACTCGGTGTCGATGAACGGCGTCACCTGGCCCGATGGTCGCTCCCTTCTCGAGCAGCCAGTCAAGTTGCTCTATGCGTTTGAGGTCATCGGCATGATCTATTCCAAGGTGAACAAGCCGAAGGAAGACGAATGACCGACACGATCAGCTTCGTTGTCGACATCCCACCAGGTGGGTTTGTCGATAACGAGCGCCGCATCGATCAACTTGCGGATGAGCTGATCCTTGATTTCTCCGATATGGTGTCGCGCCGCGCGCTTACGCAGATGCGACGTGCGATGCAGGAAGCAAACCTTGGCAACCTTCGCTTTGCGCTCGGCCAGACATCGGACAAGAAGAAGACCGGCCGGGTCTTCGTGCGAGATGGCAAGCGCAGCGCATCCGGGATCATCTTCATCCGGTCGCGAAGCCAGCGGACCATTGGAGCGATCATCTCTTACACCGAGGGTGCGGAGATATTGCCGCGCCGCGGCCGGTGGCTCTGGATACCAACCGACGAGATCAGGCGGCGGGCTGGCGTACCGCTCCCTCGGACAGGCGAGGGTCGATCGACAGCCACGATCCGCGTCCAGCCGCGTTTTTGGGCACGTCAGGGTCTGGATCGCAAGATCGGCAAATTGCAGTTCATCGTTAGCAACAGCGGTACGCCACTGCTGATTGTGCGCGACGTGGCGGTGAATGCGGCCGGTAAGCCGAGAAGCGCGCGTGCGCGGCTGAAAAGCGGTCGCGCGCCGAAGAATTTCGTCAACCAGGACTTCATCGTTGCCTTCATTGGCATCCCGAATACAAACCGCGGCCGGCGCATCAGCCCGGTCGACATCGCAATCCGCGAAGTCTCGGCCGCAGAAGCGGTCTTGTAGGAGTAGAGCGTGAACCAGTCTCGCATCTTCCCGATGTTTTTTCGGGCTGAATACGACCGCGGCCAAGCGTTCACTCGTTTTCAGTCCGACGCGCAGCGGGCGGCCAACCAGGTAAAGCAGGAGTTCACCGCTGTCGGGCGCGTGATCGACGAAGCTTTGGCGGTCGAGCGAAACTCGTTCGGATCTCTCGATCTGGGTCTCGATGAGCTGCGCGAGAGCGTCGCGATCCAGCAGCAGCGCGCGATTGCGTCCCGGGAGGTAGCGGAAGCGGCGACGCGAGCCGCGCAGGCCGATGGGGCGTTCAATGCCGAGATGGCCGCTGGCGTCACGGCTGCCCGACAATATGCGACCGAGCAGGATCGGATTTCCCGGGAGCTTCAAGAGCAGCTGGTTGTCCAAGAAGCCGTCCAGCGCGAGCTCAACCAGACCGCTAGCGCGACGGACCGCATTGTAAATGCACAGCGCCGCGGCACGACTGCGCGCGGCAACGTGATCAACTCCGTCCGCGCGGAGCGAGTGGCCTTCGTCCAGCTTGGTCAGCAGCTGCAGGACGTTACAGTGCAGGCTCAATTGGGGACGAATGCGTTCCAGATCTTCGCCCAGCAGGCCCCGCAGGCGGCCTTTGCCCTCACTGGCTTGTCCGACAGCGCAAACACCACCAAGGCGCGGATCGGTGCCCTCGCGACTTTCCTGTCAGGGCCTTGGGGTGCGGCGGTCTTTGCCGCGACGGCCGTTCTGGGCCCATACATTCTCAGCTTGTTCGAGAGCGCCGAGGCGGCGGACGACAGCACTGCAGCGCATGAGACACTGGCGGAGCAGCTGGACATTACTCGCAACAGTTACGAGGCTGTCCTGAAAGCGGCGGAGGATTACAACGCCGAATCCCGCCGCAGCATCCAGACAACCCTGCAGGTTGCGCAAGCAGCCTCGGTTGCCGCTAATGCCCGGCTGGATGAAGCCCGTGCGACCAGGCAGGCCATCCAGGCTCAAATCCAAGAGCAGATCGATATTGAAATCAATCCGGACGATACTCCCACTGGTCGGTCGTCTGCAGCACGCAATCGTGCGGAGGAATTGACCCGTCTGCGCATCGCACAGGCGGAGAATGAAGCCGCTCTCGCGACGCTTGAGACAACTGCGTCCAACGCGAATTTCGATCTCGCTGTCGAACAGGCCCGGATCCAGGGCGACACCGCCGCCGCGATCGCCGAGAGCTATGCGTTCCTTCGTCAGCAGCTGCGCGGCCGCACCAACGATGTCGATGAGCTTCGTGAGGGTCTAATCAAGCTCAATGCTGAAGAGCAAAAAGCGCTCGATGCATTCCGCGAAAGCCAGCGCGAACAGCGCTCAAGTGGTGGTGGCGACCGCAACGGTGACGCGCGCCTTCGCAGGCTTGAGAATGAGCGCCGCAGGCTCGAAGAGTTTGGCGCCGACGCCGCCGATCGCATCGGCAATATCAGGGACCAATTCTCCAACATCCCCAGCGAAGTCCAGCGTGTTAACCGGCTGGTCCGCACACTCAACGACCTGATCGAAGACCTCAATGAGCGCCAGCCAACCGGGTTTAAGGAGCTGGTTGAGGACGCGATCGATCTGCGCGACGCGCTGCCCGACCTTGCTCTCAATCAGGCGGTGCAGCAGATCACGGAAGAGTATCAGCGCCAGTCCGAGATCCAGCGCCTGACACTTGCGGGCCGTTTCGAGGAGGTTGAGGTCCAGCGGATCATGACCGACCTCGAGGAGCGGTTTGGCGAGGAAGCACAAGACCGGCTGGGCACGATCGAGGACATCGTGGAAGCGAGAGAGCGCGAACGCCAGGTTCTTGAACGCCTTCGTGAAGAGCAGGACTCGTATCTGAGCGCCACACAGAGCGTCAGGCAGGAGATTGAAAGCCTGCTTGCCGGCGAGAGTGTGGACTTTGAGCGAATCTTCCGCCGACTCCGCGCCCGCATCCTGACCGAGCAGCTCTTTGGCGATGTCTTCCGTCAGCTCGATCGACAGATCCGCGGCTCTTATGAAGAAGCGGTCGAGGGGCTTTCTCGCGAAACCGTCCGCGCAAGCAGTGCGATCGAAACCTTTACCGACGCGGCGCTGGCCCAGGCGCGGCGCATGCAGCAGCAGGGGGCGGGTGGACCAAACACACCGCCTTCGCTTGGCGCTGAGTTCGATCGCGTCTTCGGCCTGCGCAATGCCGCCGGAGCGGCGAATGACAACCGGATCATCGTCGAAGGCACGCGCAAAGGCGTGGAGGACAGCAACACCGCACTGGCGCTGACACCCGAGGAATATGCGGACATGCTGGCTAAGGGGCTCGTCCAGCCGCTGCTTGACCGACTTCCTGCCGGAATCGCTCAAGCGCTCGATCCAGTGCTGAGCGGCGCGCTCAGTGGTTTCCTGCAGGCCGGACCGGTCGGCGGTATCCTCGGTGGTCTCAACGGCCTGTTCGGCGAAGGCGGGACGTTCGAGAATGCGCTTGGCAAAGAGATCTCGGCATTCCTGGGTGGTGCAGTGCAGGGCGCCGGCACGGGCGCGCAGGTCGATGCGATCTTCGACGCGCTTGGGATCAAGTCCAGCGGCACCGGTGCGGTAATCGGTGGCGCACTCGGATCGATCTTGGGGCCGATCGGTTCGCTTGCTGGCTCGGTTCTCGGCGGACTGTTCGGAGGACTGCTGAGCGGAACGCCTCGCGGGTCTGCCACTATCGGCGGCTTTGGCTCCAACCTCAGCGTAACCGGTACGCGCGGCAACAGTAGTCAGCGCGAGCAAGCGGGTCGCGACCTGGCCGAAGAGGCAATTGGCGTCATCAACCGGTTCGCGGATGAAATCGGGGCCTCGGTCAACGCATCAGCTGGTGCGGTGTCGATCGGCATTAGAAACGACAGCATCCGGGTCGACCCAACGGGCCGCGGTGTCACAAAGACGAGCAATGGCGCGATCGACTTTGGCGAGGATGCGGAAGCGGCTGTACTTTTCGCAGTCCAGAACCTGATCAACGATGGCGTTATCGAGGGTCTGCGCCGTAGCGAGCGCAATCTGCTTAATGCGGCTGGCGACATCGAGCAGGCGCTGGCTGACATTCTGGCGTTCCGGGATGTCTTCGACCGGCTAAACCGCATCGAAAACCCTGTCGAGCAGCAGATCCGCGAGCTCAACCGCGAATTCGAGGGCCTCATCGATCTGTTCGAGCGCGCACAAGCTTCGGCGGCCGAGTTCGCGGACCTTGAGCGCCTCTACGATCTTGAGCGAGCCCGGCTGGTCGAGGAAGCGACCGAACGTGTCGCAGGTAGTCTGCAGGATCTGATCCGGGATCTCACAATTGGCGACAGCGGCTTGAGCCTGAGGTCGCGCCGCGCAAATGCTCTGACGGAGTTCAACGATCTGCGCGCCCGCGTGGAGGCGGGTGACAGCACCGCGTTCGACGACTTCGAGCAGTCGGCGCGCGACCTTCTGGACATTGAGCGCCAGATATTCGGATCTCAGCAGCAGTATTTCGACCGGTTGAACGAGATTTTGGCGATCTCGAACAGCGCACTGGCGGAGCAGCAGGCCGCGATCGAGCAGGCGTCGGGCATCGGAAGTCCGTTCGGTCCCGCGAACGACAACGGTCTCGACCCGATCGGCATACCGATCGCGCAGCAAACCGACATCCTTGGCGGGAAGCTCGATGCGGTGAATTTCAATCTCGGCACCATCAGCCAGCAACTGGCGGTCAATGGCGGCGGGATTAACGGCAGCCTGATCGCCAACGTGCGGCTCTTCTGATGCTGCACGTCCTTGCTCTGATCGAGCCGCTCGCACCCGGTGGGGCCTATCGGCTTCCAATCCGTATCTGCTCGGCGAACCGGTGGGAGCTCACGGGCCTCGGCGGTGAGGTCTGGGAGCCTGCGATGGTTGAGCCACCAAAGGTGGCGTTCCGGCTGTTCGGCGGAGAGTTCGGCGACGGAGGTGCGGGTGCGTCGGCGACAAGGTTCTCGGTTGCGATGCAGACCGTGAAGAAGCGCTGGCCGGATGCCGATCGGGTCGATTGGGCGGGCGCGAAACTCACGCTTTACAGTGGGCGCGCAGGCCAGGCATGGCCGTGGGATGTGCTGATGGTCGCTCGCGTCACGAGCTTCAGCCGGCGCAACGAGACCTTGACGCTAAGTGCGGCGAGTGATGCGGGGCCCTTCGAGAAGCGCATTCCAAGCGAAACCTACGCGGGTACGACTGGAGCGGAGGGACCGGCTGATCTGAAGGGTACGGTCAAACCCTTGGTGATCGGCCACGCTCGCAACGTCGAACCAATTCTGATCGATCCGGTCAACAACGTGTATCAGATCTCCGCCTATGGGCCGATCGAGGCGGTCGAGGGACTGTTTGAGCGCGGCTCAGACTTTGGCGCGAGCCTTGGCGATTCGGCCGACTATGCGGCTCTCGTCGCGGCCGCGATCCCCGAGGGGCGCTGGGGCACATGCTTGGCCGAAGGCCTCGTCCGGCTGGGGGCGCCGGCATTTGGGGTGATCACCGCCGATGTAAGGGGCCACGAGGTATCGGGCGCGACGCCGAGATTGCATGGCGACATCGTTCGCGAGCTGGTCAATCTCGCGGGCGTCGATAGCGATCTAGTGGATTTTGAGACGCTGGATGCGATGGACTTGGCGAAAGCCATGAATGCATCGCTCGTCCTCACACAGAGCGCAAGCGTCCTGTCGGTCGTGCAGGATTTGGTTGCGGAAGTGAACCATGTGGCTGGCATTGGGCTGGATGGTCGGCTCTTCACCGACCCGATCGCGATCATCCCGGCGACCACCATCACGCTGGATGCGCAAGGTAAGGCCTGGCCGCAGGTCAGCGCTTCGAGTGAGAACAACACCTCGCCTCCCTATTCGAAGATCGAGCTCGGCGCGGAGCGAAACTGGCGTGTCCAGGGGCCTGAGGAGCTGGCTTACCAGGGCGACATTATCGACACTGGTGATTACGACAACACGCGCTGGTATCGGGAAGGCAACATCGTAGCGCTGTCCGACAAGCGACGCTTCATTTATTCGAACGCGACGCCAAGTTCCGGTAACGCTCCTCCAGACCCAACGTATTGGGATCCACTCGAGGGCGAGATCACCTATCAGGATGGTACGCCGCTGGAGACGCTCAAGCCAGCCGAGCCTAATTCGGACGTTACGGCCAACAGCCAGATCACACTCTCGGCAGTAGCGCCGATTACGATCCAGGCGGATTCGTCCAATATTACGACCACCACGCTGCCGATCACGCGCGATCTGAGCCTCCTGCGTGGAGGCGTGGAGCTGACGAGCGGGGTGACGGTCGGGACACTGACCGTCCCAGCCGGCATGGCCGCTAGTGCGTCGGTTGCGGCTGGCGTCGTCACGGTGTCGCTGACGCAGGCTGATGTCGCAGGTACGATACTCGTGCCGGTGACGTACAATTCGATCACCTATGTGTTTGAGATTCCCGTGACCCGCACGATGGCGAGCGGTCCGACCGGCGGGACGGGCTCGGGCTCGACGAGCTTCACCGACGACACTCTGAGCGACGTGAGCTCTTCGACATTCGTCCAGATCAGCAATTCGGGCGCCCAGGTCGAAACCGATAGCAACGGCGATCTGCGCTTCATCTTCAGCGCGCAGTTCACCGGCGATGGTACAACCAACTGCGAGGCGATCGCGCGCTGGTCCGATGACGGCTGGGCGACCTCGAATGATGTCGGCACCGCGACCGCCGGTACGCCTGGCTTCGACGAGTTCGAGCCCGGGCTCATCAACTTCAACATCCTCGATACCAGCCTCGCTGCATCGACCGTTTTGGATGTTGCTCTCTTCGCAAGGCGAACCGCCGGCACCAGTCCGGTCGAGTGGCAGTTCGAGTTTTTCCAAGTCAAACAACCGTGAGGTGGTAAATGTCAGATCAGTGGCTCGATGCCCTTGAGGCAAGCGGCAAAGGTGGGCGGACGATGGTCCTGCCCGAGATCACGAGGGGGCTGGATTGGTCGCACACAATCGAATTCCCGGGCGATTACAGCGCCGATACCTTCGCGGGCTCGATCGCGCGTGAGCCGGATGGTGGAGCGAGCGAAGAGGTCGACTTCGCGGTCGGTACGCTGACCTACACCGATGGTTTCACCCAAGTGCCACTGTCTCTGACGGCCGCCCAGACCGGCGCGATGACTGCTCCGACAGCCGATGGGGTGCTTCTGCTCTACTTCGAGATCCTGCGGACACCATCAGGCGGAAGCGCGCAACGAGATCTCGGTGGCCTCATCTATCTTGCCGAAAGGGTCGGAAATTGAGCAACAACACGACACGCATCGTTCCTGGTGAACGTCCTACTCGAGTCCTTGGAGGCGTTGCGGCCGACCGCGCGGCTGACCGCGCGGAAGCTGCAGAAGCCGGCGCGGTGGCGGCTGCCGCTGGCGTCGATACAGCGGTCAACACCGCGAGCGGGCACGCAGATTCCGCCGCCGCAAGCGCACTCGCGGCTCAGACCGCCGCATCTGCGATCAACAATCTGCGGGACATCGTATCGTTCGACGAAGGTGGATCACGCGCCCTCCAGTTCACGACTAGCGTCGGCTTGGCGTTGATGCTCTCGACCGGCGCATTCGCTTTCACGACCGAAACGACCGATGAGCGCCCGCACTACAAGGATGGGGTCGTCGCGGGCTTCTATCTCGAGCATGGCGAAACCATTAACGGCGGGCAGTTCGATAGCGTCGTGCCGGTCAGCGGCGACCCGGAATTTGTCACCGACCAGACGCGCGGCGGAAGCGCTGACACTCAGTATCCGGGCCAGCACGCTGCGGCGGACCGCTTCGGTACGACCGGTAAGTGCCACCTTCTGATCCAGGGCAATGCGAACGGGCAGTGCCGCTACAATGATCTTACGGTCGACGTGGTGGCCGGCGATGTCGTTCGCGTAGTCGTGCCAGTCCACATGCACAATGTGCCTAGCGCCGCCAGCACGTTCGATGTCATCCGCACCAGGCAGATCAGCGGATCGCATTCTGCGCTTGCCGCCCAGGTGAGCTTCGATGCCGCCGGTTTGATTGATCCCGACACCTTCACACTTCCGAGCGCAGCGCTCGATGGCGGAGTGCTGGATGGCGGGACGACCGTGATTGGAAGCAACCAGGTCTGGGTCTTCTGGATGGATTTCGTCGCGACCGCGACTGCGACGATCGGATATGTGCTGCGCGAGCCGCAGGCGGCGGTCGGGTCCGAGATCGCGCTCCATGAGGCATATTTCGTGCCCAATCCGAAAGGTCCGCCTAGCCCGCTTCCGTACTGCAAACGCGCCACCACATTCGAGCCCGACAATATCGCGGCCGCTTCGGCGGTTGAATTTCTCGATGTGCAGTTCCGCCGGCTGGCGCGGCGCAACACCCGGGCGGTGGGCACACAAGTTCGCGTCCCGCAGGTGCAAATCGAGGGCAACCGATACTCGCGCAGCCGACCAGACTGGCCATATGAGGATGAGATCCGTATTTGTCGATCGCGCGTCGCGGCAGGCCGCAACCTGATACTGCCATGCTGGAATGCTGCACTCGACCACGCGCAGCTCGGAGTATTCCGCAGCCCCACTTTCTTCGGCTCCTATCGGTTCGCCGACCCGGTAGTCACGAAATCAGCATCTGGCAGCGAAGCGACGCGCGGCGACATCACGATCCGCGGAGCATCGGACACCGATCTGCTCGAAATTCCGTGGATCACGATCGACACCTCGAGGGCGCATTGCGACAGTCTTCGCATCGATTGCATTGCCCATAGCGCTGGCAGCGAGTGGCTGACGCAATACGGCCAGGTTGGAGCGGATGCCAATCCGGTCTGCACGATCAGCGCCGAGACCAGCATCGAGATGCAGATTGGCGGGCATGTCTCGCACCCATATGCTCATGGGCGGCTTCGCACCGCGGATTTCAAGGATGCGTCGGTCGAGAAGGGCATCATCCACTATGTCGGCAACTGCGAATATCAGATCGCTTCGGTCAACCTGACGCTCAACAACTTCTTCAGCTGGGGTGCGGGCCGAGTCCTTAAGATCCAGACCACCAGCGTCGATGATGTCATCACCTTCGCGGGCTCCAACCACTTCATCGGCAACTTCTCGGTCGACGGCTACTATCATGGCCGCGGGACGTTGAGTGGTCTGCTCGACGGTCTCGTGATGGTCGACACCACCTATCTGCGCACTCACTTCTATCAATCGGCGCCAGACTTGGGCATCCAGATCGATGACGGCACCGGCTGGCAGGACTTTGCCGATTGGGCAGCGCAGGAGGGTCTCTCGCTCGCAGATGCGGAGCTGGCGCTTCCCACCAACCGCGAATTCGGTGTGCTGGGTAGGATCGGGACCGTATATAGCGCCGGCTCGCCGCGTACTTGGACGGACCTGATCGAAGATCCGACCTTCGAGACCCAGACGATCACCACGATGGCGGCAGACGGCAATTCGGGGGATGGCGACTTCAGCGGCCCGGTGACTGCTGACGCCGACCTACCTACCGGCGACTACAAGTTGACGCTGATACAGGACGAAAGCGTCTCTGAGCCAAACCCGAACTTCACCGTAACGGGCCCCGATGGCTACTTCGAGGCGGGCGAGCTTGGTGTCGCATTTGATGCGGGCGGTATGCAGTTCACGCTCGCATCCGGGACCGTCGACTTCATGACCGGCGACTCTTTCACCATCAGGCTGAAGGAGGTGAATTTGTCGAGCGCGGTCATGCGGGTCTCGCAATGGACGGCTGATGCAAACGGCGCGACCAGCTTCGACACGCCTGGCTACCAGTGGCACATGGAAAGCACTCCGCAGAGCGATGGAACCAAGAACGAGGTTATCCCGTTCGATACCGCGTTCATCTCGACCGGCGGCGCGCCCGCGTCACCAACCAACCTTCATATCCGCATGGTCCGCGGTAATGGCGAGTACGACAGCACGACTGGTGTCTGGACCGAGAACGTCGATTCCGATCAGGGTTCGGTCCAAGCCAACACGGGCTTTCACTCCGATCCTTGGCAGGGCAACGTCACAAACAGCAAGTGGCTCAATTTCGAGATCCGAAATGCGTTCGTTCGCGCGCGGGCCCAGTCCGTTATCTTTCTTTCGAGCAACTCGACTGTGGGCCAGATCATTGGGGGCAAGCTCACCAATTTCTGCGGCCTGATCGACGGCGCGAATACGGTTGTCGCGGGCGGCGGCGACGCCTCGGGCGATATGACGATCGAGAATGCCTTGATCGGGAACATCGACGAGCAGTTCCGCTTCTCCAGCGGTGTGAAGAATACGGCACTGTACCGCAGCACCAACACACCCTTGACGCTCACAAACTGCTTTGCGGTTGTGCAGCAGAGTGAGGATGGCGCGACCGAGAACAATGATGCTCTTTCGACGAGCGCAGGTGGCGTGATCACCGGGACGGCAACACTGATCCGGAGCGGCTTCATCAATGGTGGCCGCTATACCGACGCAACGCCGGTCAAGGATGGAAGCGGGAATATCACGAAGCCGACGCTGGAGATGTTGGTCGCAGATCCGGAAACGATGCTGCAGAATACGCTGTTCCACCCGACGAATCCGGTCTGGAATTGGCGGACGAGCGAGTACGGGCTCAAGTTCTTCGGCTTCGATCCGTTCGCGCCGATCAAGACTATGCTCGACAGCGGGATCAACTTCCTTGAGACCGCGGCGTTCGTGAATGCGGTCCTTCACCAGGTGCCGGCAGCACACGGTGAGGCGGTCAACACGGCGGCGATCGGTGACGAGATCATCCTGTACGAGGACTTCGACACCGCGAAATCGAAGGTCTTGCGCCTGCCTGGCCACACGATCGATTTCGCCTTCGGTGATGGATACGGCAAGGATGGACCGTTTGAGATCACATCGGATGGCCGCATTCTATTCCGCCGACTGGTCACCGGCATGGACCGGTGCCGCCCGATCATCACTCGCAAGCCCGATGGCACCTACGGTCCTCTCGTAACCATCGACATCACGATCGCGTAACATTTTGGGAGATTAATTAATGACGATCTACAACGATTCGGACAGCATCATGGCGCCTGCAAGGCGGGCATTTGCTGTCACTCCTCATGCGACCAATCCGCTACCTGAAGTCACGACCTCACTGTATGTCGGCACCGGGGGCGATTTGGTCTGCACGCTCGCAGGTGACCCATCCACCGAAGTGACCTTCCCTGATGTTGTCGCCGGTTCGATCCTTCCCATCCAGGCGCATTCGATCCGTGATACCAGCACAACGGCCGGCATGGTCGGCATGGTTGGTAAGGAATGACCAGGCTAGGCGTCGGCTGTAGTGTGGTGCATCTGTATCAGCGCCCGATACTCGGCGGCGGTGGGCCACCACCTGACGTTCTGACCGCCCTTCTGGCGCTTCTCGCCGCCAATTCCGGCCAGCATTCGGTTCATCACTATGCTGACGCGACTGACATCCCGCCGTTCACATCCGTCGATCTGACGGGACAGGGCAGGGATCACATCCAGGCGACTAACTCGCGCAAGCCGACCGTCGATCCGGCGCGCGGGATCATTATCACCGATGGCGACCGGCTCGAGATGACGATCGCCGGCGGTATCTTCAGCATTATCGCAAGCGTAACACGCGACGCTGGCGATGCGGCTGGCGTACTGTTTTCGGACGATGGTAACCGCTCGATTTGCAACTTCCAGGAGGGTAACGGGACCGCGCTCTTCTTCTCGAACACATTCGTCTCTTCGAGCGCCGCGACGATCACGGACCCGGGCAGTGCAGTTCTCACCCGCGGCGACCTGCACGCGGCCCTGCCGGATGACACAGAGGTGTTGGTCTCGGCTCAAAACATCGATCACACCGGCAACACCCTGCTCTACATGGGGCGCGGATCGGGGAGCTTCTTCGGTTCATTCCGCCGCGCAGTCATTCTCGAAGAGACGGCCTTCAGCGCGATGGATCTATTGACGGCCAGGCAGCTGGCTTCTCAATATGTCCTGGCCTCTTAAGCAAGCGATGGAGTGCTAACGATGGATTGGCTCGCCGCCGCATTCCAAGGGGTCAGCGCGAAGGACGCGGCCTACCTTGTCATCATCGTCCTACAGACGCGGATCATCATGGTTTTCGCGACACGGTTCTTCGACCAGCAGGATCGCATGATGTCGCGCATCATGAAGGTCGATGACGAATTGCCGGATGGAGGCAATGATGGGGAAAAGTAAGCACCCGCTTCGGTCCAAGTTTCGCGTCGCTCTATATGCTTTGATTGGCGGCACGCCTGAAGAATTAATCCTAATGGACAAGCGGGTTTCAAATATTGAGGCGGCGGTTACAGATGTCGCAAAGGGGCGCAGGAAGTGAAAGACATACCAATTTGGGGGATCATGCTGGCCAGTGTGTACCATGCTGTTGCCGCATTGGCGCTTACGGTCGCGCTGCTCTTCATGATCGACAGCATCATCCGCAGGCGCAAATCCCACGCGCCTGCCTCATCTTTCGTGGGCGATTATCTGCACGGCTGGGTCGATTGGGCGCGCAACCTGCCTCGTGATTCCCGCGTCATATTCGGCCGCGTCGAATCCTTGCCCGACCAGATGCATCCGTATGGCGAAGGTTATCCGTTGCAGGTCGGGATCGCGCACACCGCATTCGCTTGGGGCTGCATGGCGCTCTATTGGTCGGAGCAGAATGTCGTCTGGATGACCGGCTTGGATCTGCTTCACACCTCCCTGCCATTCATATGGTGCTGGTTTTACGGGCGTGGCTACCTGATGCATCTTAGGTGCGTCTGGATGGATTACCCACATCGCTGGCGGCTATTCCTGCTGGGTATGCTGCTTTATATGCCGACCTCGGTTCTGCTGAGGATCTGGCTCTACTGACCAACGGAGAGACCACATGAATATTGCGAATCTGATCATTGATGGCATCCGCGCATTCGCGCGGCGCAACGAAAAGCTCACGCAGCATGAAGTGGACATGATCGAGGGGGTTGAAGAAGAGCTCGCACCCGCGCCAGTTCCGCCTCACGTTCCTGACCATTTCCCGATCTCGGCAATCGACCTTTCCCTACTGCAGCTGGTCTCTCGCAACGCGACGGAAGACTGGGTCAAGCCCATCCGCGATGCTTGCCGCCTGATGGAGATAAACACGATCCGCCGAGTCGCGGCCTTCATCACCACACTTGCGCACGAAGGCAACTTCAAGACCGGCGTGCGCGAGAATATGAATTACAGCTGGAAGCGCCTGATCCAGGTCTGGCCAAGCCGCTTCCGGGCGAATCCGGCAAAGGCTAAGCGTCTGCATCGCAACCCGCAGGCGATCGCGAACGAGGTCTATGCGAACCGCATGGGCAATGGGCCGCCATCCAGTGGCGATGGCTGGCGCTACCGCGGCAATGGAGCGATCCAGCTGACCGGCAAGGACAATCACCAACGCTTTGCGGACAGCGTAGGCAAGACGGTCGAACAGGCTGCGGCGTGGATCGAGGGGTCGATCGAAGGCAGCGTCGCGGCAGCCGCATGGTTCTGGGAAGAGAACGGCATCAACCGGCTGGCTGACACGCCTGATGTCGAAGATGAGACCAAGCGCATCAATGGTGGCCACATCGGCATTGCGGACCGGCGGACTAAGTTCAACAAGCTTGTCCGTGAGCTCCTGAGACGCGAGAAGCTCTAATGAGCGCGCCAGGCGAAGTACCCGCATGGCTGAAGTGGACCGGATGGACGCTTAGCCTGCCGTTCCGCGGCATCACTTGGTTGCTCGGCTGGATATGGACGCCAATCAGCCTGATATGGGGTGAGTTGAAGGGTCTGCGCACCGAGGAGGCACAGAGCTTCGCGATCTTCATTCTCTGCTACGCTGGCGGTTACTCAATTGCCCGGATCACTTACGTGAATGACCCGTGGGGAGACGCCTATTTCCTGATAGCATTCACGACAGTCATCGTGATGGGTTTTCTTGTTCTTGGTATCCGCTGGTTCAAGCTGAAGGTCGCGCAGATGCAAATTGCGGCCGGTCAGGGAGTGTCGGCCGAACAGCTCGGATTGAAAGACCAGAGGATCAAGATAGAGACTCCCGCACCATCACCAACACCGACCGCCACTCCTGCTCGAGTGACCCCAGACGTACCAGAAGGAGAAGGATGATATGGACCCGCTAAGCGGAATGGCCCTCAAGGGCATTGCAGAAAAGATCGGCATTAAGGGCTTTATCTCGATAGGCCTGGGCTTAGCCGTGATCGGCATGGGCATCGCGCTGCACTTCGTCGACGCCGATCGCGACAAGTGGCGCAAGGAAGCGCATCAGACTGAATTGAAGCTCGAGGTCTCCAACACATCGATCGCCAACCTGACAGAGCAGCTCGGCAAATTCGTCGGTGCCGGTAAGGCAGCGCGCGTCGCCCAGCTTGCTGCTATTGAGGCTCAGGCCGAGAAGTCCGCCGACCTGCGCGCCGAAGCGGAAGAAATCCGCCAGATGGCTCGCGATTTCAAACCCGAAGACCCGTGCGATTGCAGCACACCCGGCTTCGTAATGGAGGGAAGACAATGAAGACCATCACGACAAGCATCCTGCTCGCCTCATTTGCTCTCGCGGGCTGTACGGCTGGTGAGCCCGGCATCCGCACCGTTTCGGTCGAGGTGCCAACAGCCGTTCCGTGCGTCAACGAAGATGAGATCCCGGCGGAAACCCCTGAAACACCGCTGACAGGGGATGCTCGGGTCGACAGTGGCCTCCTGAAGGCCGAGAATACCGATTTGCGCGCAGAAACCGGCGATCTGCGCGCTTTAATTGTGCCTGGCTGCATCAGGGTCGACGAATGACCGCCACGGCCGCGAGGATCGGCTTCTCGCTTCAAGAGTACCGCCTCGCGACCGCAGAGGACACCGCGATCGCCGAGCAATACGGCAATCTTGCGCGTTCCAATGACAAGCCGGTCCCTACCTACCTGGATGACACCGATGACGCGCAGACGATCGCGGATGAGCGGCTGGAGCTGCAGGGTCAGCCGCGTCGCAACTTCGACGTGACAGTCCGGGGTCTGGAGGACATCATGAAGCTACGCCGGGGCGCTTCTGCGCGCTATGTCGATCGACAGCGAGATGTTGACCGGCCGATGCTCATCAGCGAGGTCGAGCTGGACTTCTCGGACCAGACCGCAACCCTCAACCTGTGGGGATGATCGATGCCAAATAGAGAGAAGCCGATATTCATGCGGCCACACGCGCTCGAATCCATGCTCTGGGCGAATGCGCTGCTCGGCAATCCGGCTGACAACCTGGCGCGACATGATGCATCGGGCGTCGTCTGGCAATCCGCCGGATCCTCAAACCTATGGGTATCGGGGCAGTTCGAAGGCGGGGCGAAGGCCGTCGATCTCATTGCTCTCGTGCTGACCAACGCTTCCGCGACCACAACGGCCCGCTTGCGGCTCGGAAACTCGTTCTCCGATGCCGAGACCGGCACGCTGCTCGACACCGGTGACCTTCTGATCCGTTCTCCCGTGCCAGCCGTCGATCGCGGCGATGGACTGTCGCACTGGTTTCACAAGCTCGATACGGCCGTGACCGCCACCCATTGGCGCCTCGAGATCTCGAACCACAGCGGTGACTTCATCGCCTCGTCGCTCCTCCTGGGTGAGCGTGTCGAGACCGGGTACTTCTACAATCCCGACTATCAGTTCGGCGCGCAGGATCTGGGCGACATCAGTTTCAGCCGCTGGGGAGTGATCGAGGATTCGGGCGGTTTGGTCCAGCGCACGCTCGATTTCGCGCTCGGCTGGCAGGACGAGGATGAGTTCGAGACCGAATTCCGTCCGATCATGGAGGATCTGGGTCAGCGCGGCCTGCTCTACTGCTGTTTCGATCCAGCGGACAGCATCTATCGCCAGGCGCGCACTTACTTTGGTGTGCTAGGTAGGCCCTTGGCTGCCCGGGGTGTCCGCAAGCCGAAGACATTCCTGCTGGAATTCAACATCGCATCGATCATCTAACCCTATTCCCGGCAAGGTGGTCTGCCGGGGAGCCGGCGGCTGGCGTTTTCTCTGGGGGGATCGCGCCGCCGCCGGCGAACGGATGAGCGGGATAGGGGGTCGTATCAACGTGAGCGAGGTAGGGGATGGTCGCTCGAAACTGCGACGCATCCCCACACTTTCGAAAATATCGGACATCGCTATCCCGCAGAAAACCTGAGTTTTCGGGCAACGAAACTGCGACAACTTGGCTCAGGCTATCCGCTTGACTTCAGTTTGTGCGGTTTCAACTCGAACCAGCTGCCCCGCCCCTCCGCTTGCTCGAATGACGCTTCCGCGCCGTAGAGAACGCGCTGCCCAGCTCGGTCGACAAAGCATATCCAGGGCGCCTGCACGAGATGGACGGATCGATCGACCGTCACGCTAACGCCTGCGCATTCGATCTCGTCTCGCTGGCGCGAATATTTGAAGAGATGCGCGCCCACCTGCTTAAAGCCAAAGCAGGCCCTGTGAGCGCGCTCGTAGCTTTCAGGCATGCCGGGCAAGAGCAAGGCGAGCATGTGGCCTCTCGGCGTGGCGCAGAGGCCATCGTAGAAGCGCTTGACGACCGTGCGGCTCATGGGGTTTTCGGTCCTTTCTTGGCATGCGGACTGGACAGCGCGGTAAGGCGGATCGTTTCGAGCTTTGTACGCAAGACGGGGCCGATGCCGTAAAACCTTCCCTTGGATGGGCCGTCGAGAAGTTCCCCGATCAGTGCTGCTACTTGCTCCCCCAACAGCCTATCGTCTGGTGTGAGGGTGGAGAAGGCGGCTTCGAGAACAGCTTTCACGCCTGCGCGCAATTTGTCCGCGCTTGGCGAGGAGAGCCCGCGATGAAACGGCACATAGTATTCAGAGGCATCGGCAAATATTTTTCCGAACTCCTCAATCATCTCATCTGTTATCGGTATGCTTGCAGGCTTGGTGGCTCGGTGCGCCTCTACCTGTTCAATGATCGAACGCACAATCTGACCCGGTTCATAGGCTTCTCCGAAGAAGGGCATCTTTGAAATCTCGGCAGCGCGCCACGCCTGCCCAATAATGGCAAGCATGTGCTCCTCGTCGTCGAAGTCGAGACCGCTTGTCCCACCCTCTCCCAGCAATGCATCATGCTGTTCTGGTGTTAGGACGCGGACGCCGAAGACTGGTAGCTTCGCGAGGTAATCGCCGTAGTTGCCTGAGTAGTGGCACTGGATATGGCGAGGCTTGCGCACCTCCCAATCATGGCCTGGCGGCTCGTGATCGAAGAAAAAGTGCAAACTGGATAGGCCAAGCCATTCAGGTAGTTTGCTCTCCTTGCACGCCTCCCGCGTCACCTGAAATGTCGGTACGCTTAGCGGCTGTAGGTGCTTATTCATCGGGTGGTCCTTTCATTGATGTCATCGGTAGGGCGGCGCTCCGAGCGGGTGCCGCCCTATTTTTGTGCCTGCTATCTCGCTTCCAGCGGCGGCACATCAGTCGGGTCCGGGTCCGACCAGCTGAAGAGCATGCCGGGCCCAGGCGCCTGCTGACCTGGCGCAATGATGGCGAAACGGTGCTGGATCTCGATCCCACCATCGTTCCGGATGTATTTCGGGTCTGAGCGCCACACGCGATAGCCAACGCCTCGCGACAGCGCCTTCCACAACCATTCGGTCGTTTCCTCTTCGAGCTGCTTCTCCAGATCAGCCATGTACTTCGGGCACATCGTGACTAGCTGCCCACCAGGAGGCATTGCCGGCGACTTTGTTTTGCCTGAGGAATCCATCATGCGGAGCCCGACCGAGATGCCGATGCCAAGGGCGATCAGCATGCAGAAGATTACCGTGATGTAGGTGGTCATCGGTGGTCCTTTCGTTGATGTCACAGATAGGGTGTTAATTTTTGCCGCCTCAAATGAGGTCTCAATTCTTAAACGCTGGTGTCGCAGGTAGGGTCAGACTTCGGTCTCGTCAGCATCGCACCGTAGTATCTGCGACGTGTTCCAGGTGCGGCCCGTGATGTCGTCCACGAATGTGTTCGGCTGGCTCAGATCACCTTCGATGTAGAGTATCTGGCCATTCGTCGCCTCGCACCGCCGGATCGACGTGAATTCAGGCTGTGGCTGCAGTAAAGCATAGATTATGATCACGCAGCCGATGATGCCGATCAGGCCGTACAGCACCCTCATGACGTTTCTCCCGCCCGCAGGTCCATCTCGAGATCCCAACCAAGCTGCTCGCGGGCCATCGAGCGCGCGTGATTGTCCCACTCGAAGAAGTCCATTATCGAAAAGTGCAAGCGCTGGACCTGGCGTTCAATCTCCGCCTGCGCGTCGCCCTTGTCCATCAGCGTGCCATCGACGGTCAATTCGATGATTGGCTGGGCAAAGACTTCCGCGCGGCTGGAGCGATAGCCCTCGCCGCTCAGCGGCCTAGTCTCCTGATGCGCGACATATTCGCCCGTGCTGGCCTCATAGACGATGAGCGTGACCTTCACGGGCCGATCACGGCCGGCGCGGGTAAACGCCTTCTCGGCCAATATCTCGCCATTGAGCTTGATCGTCGGCCCGCGCGTCTGGGTGATCTTCACATATTCCAAGGTATTCTCCTGTTGCTGATGTCGCAGGTAGCCCTGCTGTTTGGTATCACGGGTAGGGGTCACCCGTTTGATGTCACAGATAGGGGTTCTTCGATCCCCCAGCGCTCCATCCATTTGCGGCCCTCTCGTGTCACTTTCTGCCAGTGTCGCGAGCGCTTCCGGACATACGGTGCCGTGATGTCCTTGATGACGATGCCCTCCCCGCCCATCGCCCATATCTGCTGCACCTCGTCGACCACCTCGCGGGCCGAATAGACGTGCTTGCGGGGCAGGCGGCGCAGCGGGCGAGCATTTTGGTCCGAGCCATACGTTCCGGGCCTCCAGTCCCACTCTTCTGCCTGCAATTTCGCTGCTGTCGCCATGAGGGTCTCGACGCGGACGGATCGATCCTGCTGCGGGACGATTCCGCCGCCGTGCCGCCAATCATATTCGTTCAACACGTCGAAGACGAATAGCTGGCCTGCCTCTCCACCTTGCTTCCAGCCTGTCTCACACCAGTGCTTGGTGCGCGCCAAACTGCCGCCGACTTGGAATTCTCCGTCGATCACCAGCTCGCGGCCCGCCGCCTGCTCCATTAGGCGACAGCGATGCTCAATATGGCCGACACCATGAATGCGACCGCCGCCGCGCCCCGTGTAGAGGCGAGGCTCGCCATCGACGCCTCGCAGCCAGGTAGCGCGCCAGCCGTCGATCTTAGGCTCGATCTGTGCGGCTGGCGGAGGATCGTCGCCCGCCCATGTGGATGCGAGTTGGACAAGCTCAGTGATGGCCATCTGCTTTTACTCCTGTGATCTCTTCCAGCCCGCGTCCGCTCATCTGCAGGGTGAAACCCAACCGCTTCTCGGTTGAAACGTATCGGGCATAGAGCGCGGGTCTGAGTTTCGCAGCGCAGCGCAGGTCTTCCGCGCTGGCCATGATGCAGAACGAGCAGCTCTTACGAGTCATCCCTTCCGAGTATGTCCAAAACGGCTTCTGCCCGGCGCGAGCGATAGTGTGGAATACTTCCGCCTCCAGAAAGTCGTGTATCGGAAGCCAATCGTACCACTCGCGCCCCGCCTTGCTGTTGCGGGCGTTGAATTTGAAGTGATCCAGTTTGGACCTGCCGGGGCTTTCCTCTGCACGCATCCCCATGCAGTTGACGATAAGCCCGCCGAAACGAGGATTTGCCTTCAGATAGCGCCTGATCTCGCGCTCGCATGGACCACGCTTCAGGTCGGACGTGCATTGACGCTGCTGCGGCGACGGGAATCGCTGGCGGCGCTCCACCATCTCGAAGAAGGTGCTTTTCGGGTGAGCGATGATGATAGGCAGCCCCGGAGTGTTTTCCCGGATATGCTCCTCGCTGCCCTCCCATTCGACTTCTGCTAGATGCGCGTGCATCACCAGCAATTGATCGGCTGGAACCAATTGGCGAAGCACTATGGCCATCGCTTGGCTATCCTTGCCTCCAGAGTGATTGATTACGAACAGAGCGCCTCGATCAATCAACTCGCCAATCTGGGCTGGGATCGGACTACCCATCGCAACTGTCCTCCAGATAGCTCAATTCGGTATCGACGTACCGCCGGATGGCCTTGGCGCGCAGACGTGGGTCGTTGTTGGCCTTCCACCACGTATCGTTGATCTGCCCATGCTCTGGGCGCTCAAAGCCCTCGACGGTGCTGAAGACGATAGAGGCGATGCCGCCATCGACCACGCCTATCGCGTCCATGACGGGTTTGAGCGCCTCGTCGAGCGTGGGGGCTTTGAGAGCGTCGAATATCGCGTCAACCAGCGGCTGCATCATCGCCTCCCTCAACCAAGTCGTCGACCTCGCCGCGCCAATCGCAGTTCGTGCATTCCACTTCCGAATCCTCAATCTCGTCGACTTTCCAGAGACCCGACACTGGATCATACCGAAAGTCGCCGGGAGCATAGAGGTGGAAAGCATCGCCGCATTGCGGGCAGCAGCGCATCGGCGCGGCCTGCGTTTTATCGGTTTCACCGATAGGGTGGTCTTCAAATTCGTCGAATCTCTCACCTGGTGTAGGCACCTGCGGCTCACCCTCTGCCTGATCGTCGCTTCGAATATTCCGAACCGTCTCGGCTTCCGTGATGGCGCGCCTTACCTCATCCAGAGCCTCAAGGTTGCCCTCACCGCCATTGATCGCAACGATCTCGGCCAACCTGTCGCGAGCATTGTACAAGGCGCCGAGCATGACGGGCGCGGCAACCATAAGCGCAAGGTCGGCATTCGTATCCTCACCGCCAAGCGCGCTCATCACGCTGCAGACGCTCGGCGGAGCAGGGAATTCAGGATCGGCAGGCGGCGCGGCTGGCGCAACGATAGCGCAGGTTTCAGGGTCGTAGGCCCAAGGTCCAATCGTGTGTGGCATTCGATTTCTCCGATAGGGGTTGATGTCGCAGGTAGGGGTCAGGCGCGCTTGAACATCTCAATCGCGCGCTCGAAGGCCTGTTCGGGCGACGATGCATCGACCGTCACCTCAATATGGCCGTCAAAAGTGAATAGGCCGTCATCGGTCGCCTGCAGATGCACGCTCGTGTTCTGGATCGTCGGCTCCATGCACCGCAGGAATTCCCCGTCCGTTTCCTCTGCTGAGACATGCTCATAGGTCCAATTGCCAGCCAGCGCGGGATCGTCGAGGTCGTTCTGAGCATAACGGGTGGCGTCCGCGTCGTTCTCGGCCTCGACCTGTATGTCGCGGACATAGAGCGTCACCTCGAACGAGAATTCCGCAGGATGGTCGACCGGCTGGCCGAGTGCGGCGAGAATCGTATTCGCTTGATCTGGGCTTGGCGGGTTCACAATCTGCGGGGCCTGCACGTATTGGCGCGCCAGCGAAATCGCTTTGGCCTGCTCGTCGGTGATTGGCGGCAGCGCCACCTCGTCGAACGAGACATTGTATGTGTCCATGTCCGGGTTCACGACATTGGCATTGATGAAATCCCAGATATCTTGGCCGCTGGCCTCGAATTCCCGGCGCTCCTTCCCGATGCACTCGAAGATATGGTCATAGGCTGCATCTTCGGTCGCGAAGGCTGCCGACCATGTGCCATTGTCGTCATCGGCACTCACGAGCCACAGCTCGACATTGCGATGGTCGTTTACGGTTGCGAAAGTCGTCATAATCTCACTCCTGTTGCCCATGCTCATCAGCGCGAGGTTGGGCTAGCTGGCGGACGCTGCCCCGCCCTGCTGATGTCGCAGGTAGGGGTGGCGTTTCGCTTTGGTGTGTCAGGTAGGGTTAGCAGCCAAGGTCATGCCAATCGACAATCTCCACATCGCCCTCAGCGATCCCGAGGACGTGGACGCGATCCAGCTTGTATTCCCACGCATCCGCGCAAGCCTGTCGAGCGAGCTTCTTAGCATGGTCGGCATCAACCGCCTCGACCGCCTCAATCCAAATTGTGCCCTTGCCTGTGGCGGCCTGACAGAAACCCGTGAACGTCTTGCGCTCGCCTTCAGGTTCGGGCTCTGGCTCGGGAAGCTGAAGCTCTCCGGTCAAAGGGGCTGGCTCCCAATCCTGAACCGCATTGTCCTGCTTGATGCGCTCCAGCACAGCCTCCGCACCCTCAGCCTCACCAAGCTTTAGCAGCTCAGGAAGGTTTGCAGTGAATTCGCCTTGCGTGTGAGGCAGGTAAAGCTCCTCGCTACCATCCTGCATCTGCAGCGCATAGGCGGCTGGATAGCTGCCACCATCCCCATTAGAGCGCTTCCACTGCAGTCCAGCGGTTGTGAGGCGTTGCTCCAGCTCTTCCTCGTAACCGTAATTCACCTCGCCCGCTGCAATCTCGTATGGCTTGCCAGCCTGAATCGCCTCGACCATCGCCGCGAAGTGCTCGTCAGTCGTGCCAAAGCCCTCGTAAGGATCATCGCCAACGCACCAGCCCTCTTCGCCGATATATTCTGCCAAGTCTTCAGCGACCAGTTGCGAGATTGCTCCACCGATTGTGTAGTTTACGTAAGTGCGGTCACCCATAATTCATTCTCCTGTTGCCAGCGATCCGGCTGGCGCGGTCTGGCGCATCGCCACCTGGCACCCCGCGCTGATGTCGCAGGTAGGGGTGCCAGGTGGCGAGCGGACAACGGCCCGCTCGCGCTGATGTCGCAGGTAGGGCTAGACCTCCTGCAGGATGTCGGGCAGCTCGCTCAGCACCTCGTCCGCTGCGATCATTTGCCCGCGCGGGATGTCGAATTCACCGCGATCCGTGACTAGCAACAGCATGCCATCGCGGCGCGCGTGGCAGTCAATTATGGTGCGCTCGCCCATACCAAGCCAATTGATGCGAGTCTGGCAGGGTAGTTTGACCATCGGGTATGCGGATGGCCGGTCGACAATTGAGACCTCACATTCGCAATCCTCGCACCATGTGTTGTCATAGGAGCTATGCAGCTCCCATCGCTGCGCTTGAACGTCCCATTCGGCCCATGCGTCAACGCGCACGTTTTCGCCCCCGCATTCGCTGCAGCACTTGCGCACTGCATGGGCTGACAATCTCAAGTCGGTCATTGTCCAAGCCCCTCCAGTGAAGAGATGGCGAACCCGGCAATCTCATCCTCATAAACCGGGCCTTCGATCCCAAGCCAATCGGCAATCATGCCAAGGGCGATGTCCCGCGCCTCGTCAATGTTCTCGGCATCGCAGCACGACAGGAGCAAATCCCCGTCTTTTGCTGCAGCAAATGCAAAGCACTGCATATCGTTTCTCCAGTTGCCAGCTTTGCGGCTGGCGCGCTTGGCGTGTCTCGCCATGTGGCTCCCCACCGATGAGCGAGGTAGGGGGCCGCATGGCGGCAGGCCGTGGCCTGCACACCGATGTCACAGGTAGGGGGCTAGCCTAGGGGAGGGTGCGCCTCGCCTCCTCCACCATGCGCTCTAGCGCATCGCTGTCCATCGCCATGAATTCGCGCATCGGGACTGTGCGCTTCCAGTCGCCGACAGTCTGGTCGGTCTTCTGGCCATAGCAGGAAAGCCAAGGGATTGAGTCGCGCCCATAACTGTCGGTGCAGAGATAGGCGTCTACATACACCTCCCAATCGCCGCTCTGATTCTGTCGATCGCGCGGCGATAGGATCATGGCGCGTGCCTTCCAATAGTAGCAATCATCGTCATTCGCCCACGACTCGCTTTCGAAGTCTTCCGCTGCGCGCCGCCAGCTATCCGGCATGCTGTGCGGCAACGGTGTCTCGCCTCCGAAAAGGTCCGGGTGCAGGTCTGGCTCGCTGCAGATGCAATCAATGAGCGAGGGGCGCTCAGGATACTGGCGCGCCCATTCGGAGGCGATAATCTCGCCCCCGGCATCAATCAGCGGCTGGACGGGCGCGGGCGCGGCCCCTGTGCCCCAATGGTGCGAAAGCGCTGCAGCTAAGACAACATGGTGCCCGCCATGGGTCCAAGGGATAAACCCGCTGCGGGATTCGCGCTCTATCTCCTCGACTTGATCCGCAAAGGGATATTGAAAGCAGGCCTCGTCATCGTCGCCCATCGCTTCGGCCATAAGGGTGACAAATTCGTGCGTGCGCTGTTCGACTAGCTCGCGTTCGGATGCGCTTAGGTCGCGCTCTAGGGTGTGGTCTCGCATATAAATTCTCCAGTTGCCCCATGCTCATCAGTGCAGGCGCGGGCAGGCCTGCAGACGCGCCAGGCGGCGCGTTTCGCGTTGGTTTATCTGGCCATCTCCAAGAGAGCTTGTGTAGTCGTTTCGTCGCCGCGATTGGGCATCGCGTAGACGTTCTCGCAAGCGTCCGGGAAGGCGTCTAGCTGCGCGCCGAAGGCGCGGTCTGCCGCTTCCAACGTGGCAAAATCAGCATCGTAAAGCTCTTCGGGGCAGTGGTCGCGCGCGCCGGTTCGATCCAGCGTGTAAACGCAATAGCCGTCCGGACGTTCGCCAAATTCAATAGGGCGGGTCGCGTTGCCTTCATGCACGAAGGCGTAGAGATTGACTTCAATATAGCGTTCCGGGTCTGGCGCTGGGAGCGCTAGGACGTGTCCAGAGACCGCGCAGCACGTAAGCGAGCCGTGCGAGCCTTCAAAGGTAATTGTAGCCATGATCAAACCCCCTTGCAGTCGCAAAGCTCCGCAAGGGCCGCTTTCGCCTCCCCTAGCGCCTCTTCGCGAAGCTCTTGCGCGACCTGTTCGAAGTAGTCGCCCGAATCGCTTTCGATCCCCCATAGGGAAGCGCTGCCAAGCTCAATGCCCGCTCGCTTTGCCCGAACAATCACACCGACGAATTCCAATTCGCCTTGTGCGAAAGCGTGCATCCGCTGAAAGTCGCTTTCTGCAGCCGCTGCCGCATATGCGCGCTCGCTTGGAAAAGTCGCCTTGTGTGCAGCATAAGCCGCCCGTGTGGCGTCTTCCCGCCGCAGGAATTCCGTTTCGCGCCCGATGGTTTCCCCTTCGTAATACCAAGGCCCATGCTCCCGCTCTTGCCCGATTTTCAGGCCCGGTGGAGTAATTCCCCAGCAATCGCGCCGCGCAATTCGGCAAGCCTCTGCAAAGTCGTATGCGTGCGTTTCGTCAAGCATGCGCTCGCCCGGTCGCTTTCCGACGCGATGGAAGCTTCCCAGATGGCCAGTCAGCGCCCTAACGGGACCGTGGCCATCATGCTCGCGCCAAGGCATGCGTCCCTCGCGTTCCGGTTCAATCTCGACCTCAAAAGTGAAGCCATCCTTGTCGGCTAATTCAATGTGCATTGTGTTTCTCCAGTTGCCGTATCGGCGTTGTGTGTGGCCTAGGCTGCGGCGATCCGCCTAGCGATGCGCTGCATCACTCCATCGGCATATATGGCCTGTCCGCTGGTGCAGCGTGCCCATACGGTAAGGCCTAGGCCCTCCAGCTCGACAACGCTTTCCCCTTCGCGGCGCAGCTGGTCCGCTGTCCATTGATCGACAAGCCAATGCTCTAGCGCTTCGCAGCCTTCGGGCCTGTCCTGCCCGGTCTCATCGAATAGCCACTCCCAAGCCTCTAGCTCATCGTCAAAGGTTTCCGATTCGCCGGGTTCACAATCCTGCCCACGGCCGTCGGGATATGTGGTGGCCTGCCACAGGCCGTTCTCGCTACCCGCAACCGTAAATGATATGACCTCCCCTTCGTCGCAATCGTGCGCGTCTCTGTAGTCGTCAGCATCCGCTGGCCTGTACGCCAGCCCCTGACACTCATCTTCAGTGATTAGCGCTTCAGGTTCGAATGCCTTGGCCATAAGCTCTGAAATGAGATGTGAGACGCAATAGCGCACGCCTTGGCTCGTGATGCGCCGCGCGGTTTCGTCGTGATTGTGGTCTGTCATAGTGTTACCCTAGAATGATGTTGAAAGCGGTCAGTGCGAGAAGCGCAATTGTCATGGCCTGCATATCAGTAGCCCAACCATTGCAGCACCTCTTGCGCGTCATAGTCCGCGCGGTTGCCGCATTCCGACAGGAACGATTGCACGCTTGCCGCATCGCCGACGCCATGCGCGTCAAGCTCGGCGATTGCTCTCGATTGTGGGATGGTCACGCCAGCGGCGCTGTCTAGGTAGGTCATGTCTTTTCTCCTGTTGCCCCCATTCCGGCGGGGCATGCCGATGCATCCGCACATAGGGCAGGGCGTTGCATTATGCAACAGGAGAATCTCCTGCCCGCGCGATTTTTTCCGGTTCCTTACCCGGCCACACCAGCCGGCGTATGCGCTGGGAAACCGCATTTTTCGCCAGTGACCACCCTGGTGGATGATGGTCCAGTTCGAAGTTGCAAAGTCGCGATCGCGCACGTAGCAAATCGAGGCCGCGGAGAGATCCGTGGCTGGTGGAGGTTGGAGGCAACTCCGGCCCCTGGGGCGCCAGTTCGGGATCCAGCACATCCTTCGGGATGGCGTCGTGAGCCGACGCATTCGCACTCGGCGCCCCACTTGACTTGCTGGCGATCTCGGCCCAAACGGCCGCACATGAAGCGCGAAGCACCCTTCTGTTTTTCGAGTAGCTCGTCCTGAAATTGGGCGGGTAGCGCACGCGGGTGCAAACTGGTCTTGAAAACCAGGCCATCAGAAATGTTGGGGGTTCGATTCCTCTACCCGCCGCCAGCGGAGCGTAATCACAGCAGGTGCTGTGGGCCGTTTGCTAAGCGGTACGTGCCCTGACCGGCATTTGGTTCGATCCCAATGCGCTCCGCCATTCTCTTTTCACGCAAACAGTGCTACGGAGCTTGCGCTTGATTGGATTGGGCCTGGGCGTCCTGCGATGTGACATTCCGCAGCGCGTATCTTCGGCTCCCGGTGGGGCGACAACGCCAACAATCAGGAGGCCATGATGGTCGAACACAATCCAGATCGGCGTGTCCGCGCCAAATTTCGCTGCGAATCTCTGACGGACTTCGGTATGTCGCAGGAGGTCAAGCTCTCTGCGGTCTGCAATGATGGAGATACCCAGAGCGAAAACACCTCGTTCAACCAGTACACGCCGTCTGGCGAGCTCCGGATGACGATCGACAACCCGGCGGCGGCCGTTCAATTCCAGCCGGGCAAGAATTACTACGTTGATTTCAGCGCCGCGCCGGACTAACCCGAGCGCACAACCTATAACGTAGAGCGAAACCGCGGCGAGGATGCTTTCGAGGTCTGCAGTCGCACAGCAAAAGGTAGGGGCTCGGAGCTGAGGGACCGAAGGGTTGCCAGGGAAGCTCCGGGCCCTTATTCGTTTTTCTGCATCGCTGGTGACGCGGGGTAGATCAGTCTGGTAGATCGCGAGGCTCATAACCTTGAGGCCGGGGGTTCGAATCCCCCTCCCGCAACCACCTTCACAGATCCAGCTTCATCTGCCGACCAATCTTGCTCCGCGGCCGCCGCGAGATCTTGCCCTTCCGCCCTTTGCCTTTCTTCCAGCTATGCGTCTTGCGAGCCTTCGGCTCCGCGCCAGGTAGGCTGAAAAGGAATTCCCGGAACGCCTGACGATCGGCTGGCGGAAGACACTGTGCGGCCCTTGAGAGCGTCCAGGCAATCTTGCGGCGATCACCATCAGCCATCGCTTGAATACATCCAGTCGCGTAGCAGCTCGAGTCTCCGATCGAGCGACATGGCATCGACCTGCAGGGCCCGGATCTGCGCTTCCTCGCCATAGTGCCCATCACGAAGCATGGCCTTCTGCACAAGCATCGGCGGGACGCGCTTCTCCTCTACCCAATGCGGAAACTGGCGACGCCACCGAATGATGCGCTGAAGGTCTTTCTCAGTCAGAGAGGCCTCGAATGTGTGGTCTTTGCATGCGGCAATCGGATCTTCCTGGGCCTCAATGTGTTCGACGATTTCGACCAGCCAGCCGCGGGTGAATTCGTAGTCCTCCTCGTAGATTAGTTCCGTCACAGCTTGCCCTCGCGCTTCATCTTCGCCCTTAAGGCCGCCTCTCGCTTGGTCTTTTCCTTGTGATGCTTGGGGCAGAGGAGCTGCAGATTGATAGGTCCGAAATACGGGCGTCTCTGCTCGTCCGGAAGGTGCGCGACAGACCACAGCGGGACAATGTGGTCGACCTCAAGAGCGATCTCGAGGCGGCAATCGCACTGCTGGCCGACCATGCGTTCATCAGCGCTAAGTTCGTGCCAAGGCTTCTCCGGCTGGTCCCAATATTCAGGATAGTCTTCAGGTTCCCCCAGCCAGAATGTCTGTTTGCAGATGCGGCGTTGCTGCTTGTCGATTATCCACTTGCGCGGAGGAGGCGTGCCGGCCGGGCATGCCTGGCAGAATTCTCCATGCCGATTGACGAGATAGTTGTATTGCGTGTTTGCCCGGGTGTGCAGATCGTATTCCGCATAGCACTCTGGGTGCCACATCCGCTGGGTGCTGCTCTTGCCGTTGATGACCTTGGAGATCGGGTCTCCGCACCACTTGCACCACATATATTTCCCGTGGTTAGGGTGTCGTGACATTGGGAAATTGCGGACGCTCACTGGATGGTCGGGGGCCTTGGTCCGCCCAGCTCTTCCAGCTTCAAATCCATTCCGGCCTGAGCATTCTCAACCACAAACTCTTTGAGCTGCTCCCATAGATGCTCGCCCTCCTGATCGAAGCCGAGATGGATCTGCACGCCAATGAGGTAACCGATATGCAGGGCGCAACCGGCGATGCAGATATCCAGATGACGCTCAAGATCGGGTGTTTCATCAAGATTAGGACGTGTCGCATCGGCGAATTTGTTTAAGATCCCGAGCAGCATTTCACGCTCTTCGTCGCTCATATCGAGTGTGGTCATAGTATTCCCTGCCTCTTCAGTTTGTCAGCTAGCTCCGCCGGCATATCGGATAGATCGGCCTGGCCCCCGCATCTTCTACGGGCCCGTCGCACCAGCCGGTGCCAGTACATATAGAATTGGATGCGAAGTATCTCGTTGCGCCGACCTATCCGTGCCTCCCAGCCGTGACGTTTGGCCTGCCGGAAGAACCAATGGTACTGGCGCCGCGCCCGAGATCTCGGTGGGACGCCGATGCGCCAATGCGTTCCGCAGAGCCAATTGCCACCGCCATCCAGACGACCTTCTGCTGCCCGAGAGCGCTTGCAGCCCTCGATCGCGCATGGGTTGCGATCCCGGTGCTTTTCGCAGCGCCACTCAGACTTCAATCCCGTGCCAATCTCGACCGCGCTCGCGTAGATGAGCGGCTCGCCGCAGACACGGCAGAAAGGGTATTTCTCATAGCCAGGGCGCGCCTTTGTAATCACGCAAACAACTCCTGCTGCGGCAACGCCTCAACGGCAGCGGTATTGAGCCAGAGGCTTTCTACTCGGGCGCGGGCCCCATCCGCCAACGCCGCCCGATCTTTGCGGAACCATCCCTCAAGCATGTCGTCATACAGATCGCACCTGTAGCCGCTCAGGACCGCCATGCCCTCCAGCTGGACGATGGTCTCGAGCAGCTCGGCGTGCTGCTCTTCAGTCATCTCATGCCGATAATTCTTGCGCTCGCTGTTTCGCGCCGGCGACCTCGTGGCATGCACGTAAGGCGGGTCGATGTAGTGAAGCGTTTCGGGCCCATCGTTGTGTTCCAGCACCCAGATCGCATCGCGGTTCTCGACATTGACCTTACGGAAGCGCTCGACGATAATCCTCAAGGCATCCGGATAGTTGGCCCAATCGTGCGCCGGCGTCGTCCCGCTCTTGCGGCTGCCGGATCGAAAACCGGTCTTCCGCGCTCCGTTATGCCCGTCGCTTCCGAACCCCATAAAAGACCTGATGATCAAACGCCTGGCGGATTCGACTGGATCGTCCGTGGCCTCGTAGGACAGGTCGAATTCGGCCCTTGAGAATGGGGTCAAGATAAGCAGATCGATCAGTCGGTTTGCCAGCTTCGGCTCCTGCAGGACGCGAAACATGCCCACGACCTCATCGTCGAGGTCGTTGTAGACCTCCGAGTAGCTGATGGGCTTTCTCAGCAGCACGCCCGCGGCACCGCCGAACGGCTCGACATAGATCCGGTGCGGGCCAAAGTGTTCGATGATCCAAGGCGCCAACATCCACTTGCCGCCGTGGTAGCGTAGTACGGGGCGCGTCGGTTCTGTCATCAGTGCTTCCCGAACAAAACGGCTGGCTTCATGGTCCAGCATAGGCCGCACGCGCCGCAGTTCGCGACGCGCTTTTCACCGAATTCATATGGGCATGGAAGACCTGGCTGTTTCTTGCGCAGCCCAATGATGCCGGCACCGAACCTGCCCATGTCGGGGCGGTCGCTGAAGCGTATCCAGCAGCGATCGATCTCGTTGGTCATCGCGAAGATCTTACGTCCGATTGCGCTCGCAGGCCGGTGAGCCGTGAATCCGAAGACGCGCAGTTTCGGCTGGGACTCAAGTTGCTGGCGCCAAAATTGCACATACCGCAGTGCCAGCCGCTGATCTTTCGGATGTCCGAAGTCACCTACGGTGTGGAGGCGAACCAAAATCCCATTACGATGCTTGCGGCACAGTTGTGTGATCTCTCGGTGCAATCTCTCCATGAGGCGATCACTCAGCACATGCCGGCGCGCCATGTGGAGGTTGTTTCCGTAGCAGAAGTTCCATGCGGCGCAGTTCGGTGGGCACGTCTCGCGCTCCTCGAGGCTGAGATGGTATATGAACGCGCCGCGCCATCTGCCTTTGGTGACCTTGTTGCCAAGCTTGCGGTTCTCCCTGCCCGAAACCAGAACCTGCTGGACCTCTGGATCGTCCGCCTCATATACGGTGCCAGGAAAGAGCGTGCGAGATTCGACAATCGCTGGGTGATCATCCGCCAGGATAGTCGGCCCGCGCTTGTTGAAGCCCCTCTTGCCCCAGCCGTACTTCAGGGCGATCCTCTCAGCCGCGCCGAAGCTAGTTTCAAAGTCGGCCTCAATATCTGACCTAGAGACCGACCGATCGAACCAAACTTCCTTGAGCCGCTCGACCCGCGGCGCGTCCCACGCGGCCATCAGTCGAATATCTCGTCGAGCATGCCTTGGAGGGAGCAGACGGCAGTCCTTTTGCCCAATCCTGTCCGCACGGCCTCTTCGAACATGATGTGGGCGCCCTGGTCGGCATCGATGTCATAGATGGGTATGCCGGCGAATGGCCTGACTGTGCTGGTCAGCGCAGCCCTGGATGGCGTTGCGTCCATGTTAGCCTGACGCTCCAGCTCGGCGTATTTGTCCCAGCCAATCAGGTAGAAGCGCTGCTCCTTCATATCGACGGTCAGAACGGGCCGGTTATCCATCAGCACCGTGCGGCCGATCGCAAGTGACTGCGGCGCCTGCATTGCCTTGAACTTGGCGCTGATCGTCTTGAGCATCTCGACTGTCAGGCGATCGTGCTTGTCAAAGGTCATCGATATTCCCTTTCCGCACCTCGAATGTCGGGGTGTATATCCAGGGGTTATCCTGCCACCGTTTACCTTTATCGGTATGGAGCGAGTCCCAGAGTTTCTCGAACGCTTCTTTGGCGGTGGGCCAAAGGACGGACTTACCATCGTCCGGCACAACGTGAGTGTACCCAACCGATAGTGGGAAGCCCTCATCTGGATAGAATTCGTGACTGCCAATACCCTCGGCAATCGCATCCTCTTCGCTTATCTCCTGCAGCCGTTGCACGCGCACATCGGTCACCAGCAGCGTGAGGCGTGAGGCCCAGCGCGGCATATGGATTGAGGGAATGCCGACTGCCTTATCACCGCTGCAATTACGCACCCAAAGGTCGCGGCCCCTGTGCATAACATGGTGTCGATCTGCCTCGTACAAATACGAGTTATCTCCCGTCTCAGCGCCATATCGGATGCCATCGCCCACCACCCAGAGCCGCTCGCGCACATACATGCGATCATCAGCCTGTACGGGCAGCAACTTAAGCAGCTCCTCGTGCCTGTAGTCCTCCCAGCACATATCGGCTCGACGAAAGACCCAATCGCTCCCGACATCCACCTTCGCAGGCCCAAAGTCGCTGAAGCCCTTGCGCCCGCGGAGGGATAGGAGCCGCCGGGTCTGCGTTTTACGGCCATCGAGCAGCGCATTCACCATTGGTGCGCTGAAAATAATTGGGCGGTCTGCCATCACTGCCTCCAATCTGCGTTGAGGTGCAGAGCGATGAGCAAGTCTTTGGCCGCCTCAATGCTCTTTTCGATGCTCGGTTGCTGCGCATCGCCTTCGTTGTGCAACGTGTGTAGACACGCAGACAGTCCGGCCAAGTGATGGTTGATCTGCGCCTGCATCCAAGCCGGCGCCTCCATCTCGTCGCGGCGGGCGGCCAAGACAATCATGCAGGCATTGTCGAGCTGATCCGTAAGCGCGTCTGCTGCCGGATCTTCGACGATAGCGCCGCGCACCAACGGGTGGTCTTTGCTGTTCATCCGACGCCTCCGCTGACCTGGAATTCGACCTGCGCGCGGATCTGGCTGCAGAGCAGGATATCGTAGATCACGGCCTGCCAGCGGTGCATCCCGCCCATTGAGGTCTGGACCCAATCGCTCGGGTCTTGCGCGCGCGCCTGGCATACCTGCACGGCCATCAGGCCAACTTGGCCCTCCTTATCCTGTGCGGTCGCGGCTTCAAAACATTCGTGGGTGGTCAATTTTGCTCTCCTGTTAAGTGCTTCAGGCTTCGACAAGCGCCTCTGGGTTGATCCAGTCCGCCAGAGCCACGACGCCGCTCTGCGGGTATTCGACGATTTGCAGCGTGCGTAGACTGCCGATCACATTCTTGAGGTGCCCGCTCGACGGATCCCAGCCGGCGCCGTTCGCGAGATTGAGCCGACTGTCCGGACTTTTGCGCAGCAGTTGGTTGAAGATGGTCTGCTGGGGCGTGGTCAGCGTGTTCCTGACCGTATCGACGAGCGATTGGTTTCGGTCGGGCTGCGGCGCGTCCAATCGCCCCTGATCGGTAAGCGAGAGATGACCCTGCCGAGGATATTCGATCAGCCCACGGGTCTTCAGTGAGCCCGCAACATTCTTGAGGTGCCCGCTGGTCACCTTCCAGCCGCAAATCGCGGCAACCTGCGCCCGGGATGGCTCCTGGTGGCCCAGCATCGCCCACCAGGCGAGCGCGCGGAGCATATTGCGTTGAGCGCCGCTCAGATCGGAATGATCCTGCGTCGGATCTGCTATGCTAATGCGCGGCTGCTCGATCTTATCCTCGTGGGTGGCGGTATTTGGCATGATTTCCGGCACCGCGACGCCATCCATCGCCGCCAATTCGGCTGGAACCTCCATATCGAGCATATCGGCGAGCTTGTTCGCCGAATCCCATCCGCGACGGACCAGTGTGTGGCATTCGGCCAATCTGGTGCGCAGAGAATTGACCTGCACCTCAAGCGCTGCCTTCTCTGCATAAAGCTGCTCGATCTGTGCATTTTGAGCCACATTTGGTGCATTTTTCTGCGGTTTCGGCGCATCTTCAGGCTCTTTCTGCGCAAGAATTGCCCGTTTGAGGCCCTCGATTGGCAGTTCGGTGAGCTTTGGCTGCTCGATAGCGCCAGTATCTGCATCTGGCGTCGCCCCGCTGTCGTGAGACTTGATCATCGGCATCATGGACCGGACGAGCAGGTCAACGTCAGGCGACCACACCCATGCTTCACCGGTTTTGAGCGTCGAGAGCGTTTTCAGCACTTCCTTCGCCTCACCATCATCCGCATTGCCCTCCACCCAGGCTTCGATAGCCTTTCGGTCCTGCGGGGCAGTCAGGCGGTGTGCGACGAGCGTGCCGATCTGGGTGAGCATCGCTTTCGCGATGTCCTGCGGGCGCTGCGTGATCATCATCACGCGCCAGCCGGCGACGCGGCCTCTACGGACGATCCATTTTAGGTCGCCGAACAGCCGCTCCATGCCGCGCACTGGTGTCTGAGGCATGAATTCGTCAGCCTCGTCGATCACAAGCCAAAGCGCGCCATTGTCGCGGTCTTTCATGCGGGCAATGAACCGGCCCATAAAGCGACGCATCGCCGCATGGCTCTCTCGCGCCAGAAGCGACAGGTCGATGATCGCGCTGGTCTTGTTCTCGAGGATCAGGTCTGCGACGAGCTGGCCGCTCTGATCGTCGATGTCGACATCACCATGCTGCCCGCCGAAGATCGGGATCTTGTAGTGGCTCCTGAGCCCCCACCATGCGCCAGTCGGGTCGATGATGACGACCTGGCGGCCGGCATCAAGCAGCCTCTCAACAAGTCCGCGGGCCGTGTAGGTCTTGCCGCTACCAGTGCGGCCAAGAATGCCAAGGTGCGTGTCCAGCGCCTCGTCGGGGAATATGAGTTCTTCCGCCATCGCTACCTCGCCTCGTTCTTGTCGATGAAGAATTGGATGATGACATGGATGACCGCCCCGAGCGCGTGCGCGGCAGTGAGGGGCCAAATGAAAGAGCCGAGCAGCGCCCGCCGGCTAAACTCGTCGCCCATGATGCCGACAATCGTGAGCCATAAGCAGGCGCCGCCAAGCCAGATGGACAATAGCGTCGTGATGTCTTCGATGGTCATATTTCCTCCTACGCGACGCCAGCCCTGCGGACTGGAGCCTCCTGGCATTCCGGTAGATTTGATCGAACGAGCGCTTTCGCGACGTGTGGGCAAACCATGTTTCCGATCTTCGAGATCTGCTCGCTGATCGTGAGCGGGCGCGTCTTCTGGCGGCCATTCCGGAATGTCTTGGTGACGACCGGATCGAGAATGTAATCGTCCGGCAGGCCCATCGCGCGTGCGAGCTCGCGGGGTTTGAGCATCCGCATCCCGATGTCGACCACCACATAGGTGACCGCATCAATCGTGACCGTCACGACCGCCACATGGCCGCGCGTGCGGATGACAGGCATCGGGAGCGTCATCTCGGGCGCCTGGTCGGTGCCGTAGTACACCATTAGGAATGCGGCGGTCTGGGTAGCTCTGTCCATGATGTCGGGCGGAAGATTGCCCTCCGGGATCATCGTGGTCTGCACCAGCCGTTGGGTGCATCCCTTGCCGACGATCGTGCTGAGAGGGCGCTGCATCAGGTGGCCAACCATGCCGGTGTTGGCCTGCTCCATATGAGCGCACACCACCGCGTGGTGACTTCCGCCCGACAGGACGGTCTTGAGAGGAAGCTGGGGCTTTCCTCGACCGCCATTCGTGTTGCTGGTGTAGAAGGACGACAGGAAGGCCGTCGCGGCCGCGTGCTTGCCGCCGCCGGCGACGACTGTGCCGAGCGGCTGGTTGGGATCGAGTGACCGCGGAGCTTGGCCGTCGCGCTCTCCATAACCGGTCTGCAGCAGCGTCGCGCCCGCAAGTGCCAACGGCTGCGCGCCAGCTGGCCGCTTCGGCTCTCCATTTGCCGTAATGGTCGGCATCGGGTCGCTCGCATCGCTGCCGATCGCGCCGCTGCGGAATTTGGTGATGTGCGGGGCAAGCTCCACGCTGGTCAGCGCGCTATCGCGAGACTGCGTGACGGTCGGATATGGCTCTTGTGCAGAATGTGATCCGCGTCCGCGTTTCTTGCCGCTCGAGTCCTGCTCGCCGTGAGCAGTGCGGGTAAATAGCGGTGCCATCAGCACCGTCGCGATGCCCGTGTCCGCTTTTGCCGTCCCGGTTGGCATCGGCGTCTGGACGCTGAGCGGAGGGGACTGAGCTCTGCGGCCGCCGACACCGAAAAGCGTCGCGCCAACCTGGCCGATCTCGCCGCGGTTCGCTCCCGTGAGCGTCGGGAAAGGCAAGTGGGGCGCGTAAAACCGTTTCTCGCCGCCCTGATGGGTCAGCGGCACCATTCCGGGATTGACGACCGCATATTCGCCGCCGCGGGCGGTCGTGATCGTCCGGAGGGGCTCATTGGCGTTCCAGCTGCGGTTTCCGCCCCACTTGCTGTTCGTGACTGGCACGATGAAGGGATCGGCCGCATCGACGACATAGCGCATCACGCCGTGCGCAATCCGCTTCAGGGTATTGGGACGCAGTGGCTTGTCGCGCTCGAAGATCGACGGGCAAGGAATCGACCAGTCGATGCAATCGGCAGCGGCATTCCAAGTGTCGAGTTTCTGCAGATCGGACAGAGTGAGTCCGCGCCCCTCCGCCCACTTGGTGACAATGCCTTCCTTGACGGCCGCTGGCTTATGGGTCGGATCTGGCCAGATGATCGGCGCGCCATCGCGGCGAGCAATGAGGTACAGGCGCTTCCTTGTGGTCGGAGAACCGAAGTCGGCCGCGACGAGCTCTCGCCACTCGACCTTGTACCCGTGGCGCCGGATCTGACGGACCCAGAAGTCGAATTCCTCGCCCTCGCGTTCCTTGATCGGGTAGCCGCGATCGTCCAGCGGGCCCCACTTGCGGAATTCCTCGACGTTCTCCAGCATGATGATGTCAGCGGAGAGCGATCCCATGCGCTCGATCCAGTGAACCACCACCCAGGCGAGATCTCGGATATTTTTCTCGCGCGGCTGGCCGCCCTTGGCCTTGCTATGGTGCTTGCAGTCCGGGCTGAACCACCAGAGGGCAGACTTGCGGACTTTGCCATCAACCGTGCAGGCGACGCGCGGATCGAGCCAGGTGATCGACTGGCTGTAGTGATAGGTCTCCGGATGGTTGACCTTGTGCATCGCGATCGCGTCGTCATCGTGGTTGATCGCGATGTCGACCGGTCGGCCCGTCGCCCACTCGATGCCGAGCGATGCCCCGCCGCCACCGGCGAAATTGTCGATAATCAGTCCGTGCATTCGATGGTCTCCTGTAGCGCCTTGCCGTCTGCAAAACCCTTGTCGTAGCCGCTTTGCTCTGCTTGCATGATGGCCTGATTGAAACGGGATTGAGCTGCGTAATAGGCCTTGATGGCATCTCCATTTTCAGCATAGATTGCCTCGTGCGCCTGCCTGCAGGCCTCTTCTGTCTTTCTGAGCGCCCCAAGTAGACCGAGCTCCGAACCTTTGATCAGGCAGGCTGGGTGGTCGAATTCAGATTTGCCAAAGTGCAACTCTGCAGATCTCCGGTCGGTAAATTCCTCGGAGCAGTGAAAGCATCGCCACGGCCCGTGATCTTCATGAGACACGTCGCTCATTATGTGCCCTTTCGTGATCGGTGGTTTGGGGCGGACCGAAGCCCGCCCCGGGGGTCAGCCTTTGATTGGCAACACACACGCGACGAAGCCGAGATCTTCGCTCTTCTGAATGTCGATCTCGTGCGTGTCGGCGCTTTCGTTCGCGACATGCAGGGCCGCGACGGACGCCGCATCATCGACATACGGTGTGCCGTTTTCATCGACAGGGAAATCGACGTTGCCGAAAAGATGGATGGTCGTGCCCTCGCGGACTACGGGAAAGCTTTTGCGTTCATTGGTAGCTTCGGTCACTTCAGTCTCCTGTTGGTTTTTCACGGGTGAGTTCTATGCCTCCAGCCCAGCTGGCTGGCGGGGATATTGGCGGACCATCAAGTGCTCCGGGATTTCCGGAAGACTGCCCTTCGGCGCTCCGCCCATCTGCTTGGCGAAGACAGCGGTCTTGCTGACGCGGCATTGCGCTATGAGTTTGGCCAGCCACTCCTCTTTGAATTCGCGGGCTCCGCGACCGCTTTCGCCACCTACAACGACCCAATCGAGCGTACTCCAGTTGCCATCGCTGTGAATAAGTTCGGCTGCGCCATCGACCTTGAGTGCATCCCAAATCTCGTCACCGCCTCGCTCATTCTTGAATTCGATCCACGTCAGATCGACCTCCTCGAGGAGTGGCTCGGCGCTGATCCATCGGATTGCGGCCGGAGTGTCGAGCAGTTGCGGGATGCGTTCATTCGCTCGCTTCTGATCCTCGACCGAGACGCCCAGCCAGGCATTACGTGGTGGCCACTGCGCATCTTCCGGCATCTCGTCCCAATCGACCAGTGTGCCCGCGATCGCATTGATCTCGTCGCGCCGGTCAGCCTTCATATAGTCGCGCATCACGTCACCGCGCTTCGTCAGGATCTGGAAATCATGCTGTGGGCACAGCACAATCACTGCCATCACAAGATCGATCACATCCCAATCGAGATCTTCGTGGAAGAGGTCGGACATTGAGTTGACGAAGTAAGTCTGGGGTTTCTTGCGGCGGAGCGGGATCAGCAGCGCATCATAGCTGAAGTTGAGCTTGCCGGTCCAAAGCAGCTGGCCGGATTGTGTTTTCTCGACCGTGCCGGCAAACTTGTCGCTGATCTTCGGGTTTGGGTGGTGGGAGCGTATCCAAGCTTGCGGGACCGCATAGCATTTCGCGCACCCGGTCGACTTGATGCTGCAGCCCACGATGGGATTCCAGCTCTCGCCAGTCCATTCAATCTTGCTCATCGTCAGCGCCTATTGAACCAAGGAGAATGTTGCGGATGTCCTCAACCTGTGCGGTCAAGTCATCGATCTGCTGCTGTTTGGTGATCCGGGGCATTACTTTTTCTCCTCTTTGGCTTTGCGTACACGGTCGCGCGCCGCCGCGAATGCGGCATTTGCCTGATCCTGATCGGTTGCCGAGTAGGACTCAAGCAGTGGATCGAATTCGAGTTCGACCTGCACGATCGCGTCATCGTTCGCGGCGTTCTTCAGCCGCTCCTCCAGCCTTGCGAACAGGCTGGGGAAGCTCTCTAGCTCGGCCGGCTGGTCCTGCTCGGAGTCGAGATTGCGGGCGGTTTGCTCGTCGACCTGCGTCATGCCGGTCTGAGGATCGCGATCGTCATCGATCTCACCGGTTTCGGCATCGACGATCGGACCAGCGGCTGGCGATTCACCGCTCGGGATCACCTGGCCGAAATTCTCACTCTCGGGGGTGATGTTGAGCAGATCCTGATCGCCCTCCATGTAGATGCCACTGAAGCCGAACGCGATGCGGCAGCACTGCATGAGCGCGCGGTGGCGCAGCATACGCTTGGGGGTTTTCTTCCATGCGTCGCTCGTGCCCTTGCACTCGTCCATATATTCGGTGACGCGGATGGGTTTTGAGCGGTCTTTGCGATAGATGATCGCCTCGATCGCGACGATCTTGCCATCGCTGACGAGATCCTCGAATTCGATGCCATCAAACGAGGGATGCTCGTTCATGATGCGGATCCAGCCGTCGACCGAGACAATCGGCGTGATACCGCCGCCCTTGGTCTTGAAGGCGTAGATTTCCTTGGTCAGCGGATTGAGCCGGTACTCGTTCGCGACGATCAGCGCGGCGGTGAATTCCTCGTCGGTCTGGCAGTCCTTGAAGGCTGTCGCCCAAAGGGTGTCGTGAAGGCGTTGCTGGCTGACCTGGAGGCGGCTGGCCATTGCGGCAATCGCGCTCAAGCGAGGCGGCGGGGTTGGTGACGTATCGGCCGTCTGGGTCGTGACTGCGTTGTTCATCGTGCTACAGCTTTCTTGGCTTCAGTGATCGTTACGCCGGGGATTTGAGGGACGCCGGCATTGACTTGTTTCTGGATTGCGTTCTGCATGGCTTCGCGGACCCTCGGGTCGTTCATGACCTGCGGGAACGCAGCCGCGTAGTCGTAGATCTCGGCAATCCGGGCATCTTGCGTCGAGACGGTGGTGCCGGCATCGCTGCGGACCTTCCGGTTTCTTCGGACCGGTGCGGCCGCAACGATGCCGGGCTTGCGAGCGGGTGGCGGTGTCGGCGAGCTGCTTTCGTCTTCCGCCGGCGAAGGCCTTGAGGCTTCTGTCTTCTCTTCGGCCTTCTCCGCTTCCCGCTGTCTGGCGAGATCCGCGTTTCGTTTCTCCTCTTTCTCGCGGGCTCGCTGTTCGTCCGCTGCGACGAATTCGTTCATCTTCTGCTGCACTTCGTCGAGTGCATCCTGCATCGGGTCGACAAGCTCGTTGTGGCGAGCGTCGCACGCTGATGCGCGATCGGCATGGGGTTGCTTGACCGCCCGCTTCGCATCCCCGATGTGCTGGATGATTGCCTTCCCAAGCCGGATGAAGTCGCCCGCGTCGCCGAGCTGTTTCTTGGTCTTGATCTCTTGGATCCGCTTGGGTGTCTCAAGGGCCTCTTGGTAGCGCAGGTAGAAGTCCGGCCGGTCTTCGGTCAGATGCTCGTCCATCTGCGCTTTGATTTGGTCCGCGATCGGCGGCTCGTTGTGCCCCATGCCATATTGCGGCTGCGAGCTATCGGCGGGGTCGAGTGGTCTTTGCGGCATCGGTTCCTACACTGAAAGCGGATTGGCCCGATCCATCGGATCGTAAGGCTTCCTGGGGTTGGCGTATGCGCTCTCGGGCGCGTTTTCTCTTGCCCAGCGCGCTCGGTTGATGAGGCGCTGCGCTTCTGCATCATCGATCGGCTCGGCCGCGCACTTGGGCCAGACATCGGTGAATTCGATGTATTCCTCGTTGACCTCGGCTTGCCACCGGTGCGAGCGGTCCATCACCTCACCAGTGACCGGATCCTTCGGTGGCCCAAACCATAGGCGGACCGCGCACACGACGCCGCGGCTGCGCAGCTGGGTCGCATACCAGCCAGCCACGGGCTCGGAGACGCTTATCGCGCCGCCAGATTGCTCTGGCGAATCGACCGGATCGGTCATCACAATTCCTGTATTTCGTTCGGCAATGCTTTTATGATGCACATCGCAAAATGAATTACAAGCGCAAATCGCAAATCGCATTGTGAAAAAAATATCTTGCGCCGCTTGTTTCAATGTGCATCATAAAGCGCATGGCACACAGAACCCATTCGAAGATCCTTCGGGATGCTGAGCTCTCCGATATTGCGAAGGCCTGTCGCAAGCCGGAATCATCCGTCAGGTCGTGGATCCACCGGGACAGCATTCCGCCGGGCTTCTGGCTGACGCTTGATCGGCATGGCTATACGACGCTCGAGGAGCTCGCGCATGGCGCATCCGAGATCCCGGTAGATGAATTGCCTGGCGCCGAGCCGGAGGCTTCGAAGGAAGCGGAGGCCGCATAGGCGTCACTATTCGTCGGTGCAGATCCCACGCCGACGAGTCCGGGGCGATTGGTCAACCCTGTTCCAATCGCCCCGGCAACACCCTCAGGAGAAGAATATGTACTCGACCATCACGCTACCGATTGTCGCGCTATTAGGCGCGTGCCTCGCCATCTTGCTCATCTGTGCGCTGCTGCAATACCAGCATTCGAACAAACTGGCTAAAGCCAAGGGTGAGCGCGACACGGCGCGCAAGACCGCGGAGTATTATCTGCAGGTCAAGGTCGACGTTGAGGACGACCTCCGACGCATCCGGGGGGAGAAGGATCGGCTCAGCGCTGAGCTTGCGAAGACCAAACGCAAGCTTACAGCCCAGAAGGGCGCGACGACCCGCGCGAAGGCGAAGCTCAAGTAATACCGGCGCGCGAGTGGGCGCGTAGGGATGGCACCCTGCCCTGGGAGTGACCCGTCCGGCCTTTACGGGCCGTCCCACCACTCAACCGAAAGCCAATGGAGATTGACATGCCACGAAAACCCAAAGTGAACGCCGATGATGGCGAGACTGAAACCGAGAATGGCGGCCAATATCATCCGCCCAACATGGTCGAGGCGAAGAAGATCCACGACCTTGAGATCAAGCCCGGATTGGCGGTGATCGCCACCAAGAAAGGTGACATCGCCGAGCCATACAAGAAGATCAAGGACGACTGCCATTGTCCACGCTTGATCCTCAACTTCCTCGTCGCACTCGACAACATGGAGGAGCATAAGCGCGATCACCACCTGCTGGCGCTGCGCGAAGGCCTGTTGGCCTACAAGTTGTTCATGCCGAGCGATATGGTGACAAAGGCCAAGGGCGAGGACGGTCAGGAAGTCGTACCGACGAAAGACCGGGATAACGCGCCTCTCGCTGCGCTCGCGGAAGAGATGGCTGAGGAAGACATCAGCGCCGAAAGCGAGAAGTCGGACTGATTTCCCCAGAGGGCTGGGTGGCTGGATCCCGGCCCCGAGGATGAGATCAGCTGGAGATCACGATGAGCGACGAAGAATTGCCTGATCCGGTCGATCAGGTGACCACCGACCACCACCAAGCCATATTCTCACACGAGTTCGACGAAGGTGCGAGTGGCCCCCCAAGGTCATATTGGGATGTCTACAGCAAGTCTGGGCGCCAGATCGGTACGCTGTGCATGCATCACCGTGGCGCGGGGCTTGAGGTCTCCGTTAATATCGGAATCGCGCTCGGTATGCTCGATCAAGCATTTGAAGCCGGAGTGGCTTCAAAACAGGATGAAATCACCCGGGCTTTGGGTCTCTGATGCCATGCCAGCACGTCAGGCTTCCGGATGGCGGATCGGCGATCGTTTGCGGTCCTCGCCAGCGCGCCAAGCGTTGCCGGTCTTGCGGCCGTCCAGCCGACCGTCTGTGTGACTGGAAGGTTTCGACCAAGAAAAGCGGGACTTGTGATGCTCCAATCTGCTGGGCTTGCAGCACGCAGCCCGCGCCCGACAAGGATATTTGCCCAAAGCATGCGCCAGACCTGGCCCGCTGGCAGGAGAGTAGGAGGCAGAGTGACTTACTTGGCGCTTGATCTATCGAAGCGGTCGACCGGTTGGTGCGTGTGGGATCCCGAGTGGGAGATGGCGCGGCTTGGCACTTGGGTGCTGGGCAGCGAATTCACGCCCGATGGAGCTGTCTTCGCGAAGCTGCAGAAGCGCCTGATGGAGCATCACAAGGTCTTTGGCCTTGAGCAGATCTGGTTCGAGCAAAAGATCAATGCCGCCAATCTGGTCATGACGGACGAAGAGGGTAAGCGAAAGCCGCTGACCAACCGCAAGGCGCTTCTCTTCGCCGCCGGGCTCGAAACGCACGTCATGAGCTTCTGCTATGCGTTCAACATCAATTATCAGGACGTACACATCCAGAGCTGGCGTGGGGATTTCATCGGCCGCGACATTGCCTCCGATGAGCGCAAGCGCGCGAAAGAGAGGTCGATTGCACTCAACAAGCGCGTCAAGGCGACGGATCGGTTGAAGCGCTTGACTGTAGAGCGGGCGAGGGATCTGGGAGCTGATCCTCGCAATGACGATGAGGCCGATGCATTCGGCATCATGGACTACAAGCTCCACTCTCGTGACATCCAGCCGCCTTGGCGGACCGAGACCCTCCAACCAGTGCCGAAAGGATAAATATGGCGACCGAGACCACCACGGGCTTTCGAACCAAGCTCAACAAAAGGGGCGAAATCCGCGTTTTCGCGGGCGATCGGCAAGTTGCCTGGCTCAAGCCCAAGCAACCGCGCGCTGGCGATATGAGGTGGCTGTGCAACCTCATAGAAGGCGAAGTGCCGTAACGTGATGCGCAACTGGCCTTTCGGGGATCTGAGGCCGCTCTCCTACGACGCCCTGCTCATCGATCCGCCTACTCGGTTCGAGACGCGCAGTAAGGCCGGCGAGGGGAAGTCGCCGCAGGCCCAATATGACACCATGACGTGGGAAGAGCTCGGCGAGCTTCCGGTCGCCGAGCTGGCGCGCGGTGATGCGGTCTGCATGCTCTGGGCGTGCTGGCCCACCTTGCGCCAGTCGCTCGATCTTCTGGATGCGTGGGGCTTTCGGTATTGCACCGGCGGCTCGTGGCATAAGCGGACGAAGCACGGGAAGACCCAGATGGGAACGGGCTACATCCTGCGCGGTGCGACCGAGCCCTATCTCATCGGCTCGCTCGGATCTCCGCAGTATTCGCGTAACCTGCGCGGAATCATTGAGGCCGAGCAACTGGACGAGATCGATGCGGTCAACCGCGGACATTCTCGCAAGCCTGACGAGCAGTACGATTACGTCGAGCGGATGGTCCCGCGCGGCACCGCGTTCGCCGAGCTATTCTCGCGGCAATCTTGGTCCGGCTGGGAGGCGTGGGGTCTCGAGGCTGGCAAATTCGATCAGGAGGTCTCGGATGGATTACGTACCTGACCTCACAGGCGAGATCGAAATACCCGATGAGGTTGATGATTTCCTTCGTGTAGCGGAGCATCGTGGCCGCAAGATCGATCGCGTCCAGGAAGACGAGAAGAAGGCTGAGCGCGACCTGGTTCGCCACTACATCGCCGAGCTGCCGAATGTCGCGGAATTTGCCCACGCGATGCTGCATAGCTTCCCTGAAGCTGCATTCGGCTTGATGGAGGCTCGCCGTGGTGCCTGCGCGAAGTATCGGAATTATCTGGTTGTCGAGCCAAAATTCCAGAAAGCTCTCGCGCGGCTGGGCGTCGTCTACATCTCGGATCCTTGTGTCAGCCTGTTCGGCCAGAAGGTCCGCAATCGTCTGTTAGATGTGCAGGAGAGGCGGAGGGCTAAGGGCAAATGACCACTGATTTGACAGAGAAGCAGGTTATGCTGATCGATCTGCTGTGCAGGCTCGCTGAGGCAGATGAGCGCATGCCGACAAATCAAATGATCGCACACCGCCTAGGCTGGAAGTCTGTGGACGTTTCCAACACTATGTCGGCCCTGATGTCGAAGGGGGTGATAAGGCGGAAAGGTCGACACAAGAACAAGTCTGTCCTCATCGTCGAGAACGGCAAGGTTCTGGGCCCATATGCCGGCGGCGCGGCCCACGAATTCAACGATCGCCCTGAAACCTATGGGACGACGACTGGTAGCCCATGCTTTCGTTGCGGCGCGCGGCCCGGGAAGTGCGGCTGCTGATGTACGGCTTCGCGCTCCTGCACCGCTCGGCGCTCGAACACGACCTCTTTCGAGGCGATGTCGCGCGGCTGGGCGCATGGGCGTGGCTGTTTACCAAAGCGGCTTGGCGGGACACGGAGCAGTCGATCCGCGGTGAGCGCGTTGAGATCAAGCGTGGGCAGCTTTGCTGCTCTGTAAGGCAATTGGCGGACGAGTGGGGCTGGTCGAAATCGGCCGCCGGTCGCTTCGTCGAGAAGCTTGAGAAACTGGGCATGATCGAACGCGATGCGGGACACGGGCGTTTGATCATAACCATTTGTAATTATGAGCAATATCAG
>JAAUYI010064465.1_pt1 | contig 57846 bp, 42 predicted proteins | sample 7278041 | NCBI WGS metagenome assembly JAAUYI01 (sample SAMN14350216, study PRJNA611818) | marine sediment metagenome | isolation source: surface marine sediment (0.6m) | place: French Polynesia: Moorea | collected 2018-08
CAAATCCTCCCTCTATTTATCTTTCTTAATCTTTCTTCAATTTGAAGGCCACCTTCCTTTGTGAGCTTTCCTTAATCTGATAATGTTGAAGAATCATTTTTATTTTCCTATTTCCCTATGCAGAATTCTCCGAAAATTCTATTCGCCGTTTTCTCTGATTTAAACTGCCCTTCTCCTTTTAGTTCGTTCAATAAATCTATAAGTTCTTGAATTTTGCTTGAGACAATTTCTAAAGGAATATTCGGGTTAATTTCATTCAATACATTATTCATTGAGTTGAGGATTAATGATTGTCTTTGGCTTAAAGAAAATTCAAAATCTCCTTCTAAAGAATCAATGTTAAATAAACTTTCAATTTTGTTCTCTAATTCTTCAAGCCCAAAACTTGTTTTGGCAGAGATCTGAATTAGAGGAATATCATGATCTTTTAAGAAGGAATTCATATTTGATTTTGCAAATTCCGACTCATCTAAATCATATTTGTTAGATAACAGAATAATCTTTGCTTCCTTATTGCTATTTATAATTGATTGTAGAAGTGATTCATCCTCATCTAGAAAACCTTCGGTAAAATCAAAAACAAACAAAACCAATTCTGCTTCTTTAGCTAAACCCTGTGCTCTTTGAATTCCTAATTTCTCAATTTCACTATTTGTTTTTGATCTAAGCCCAGCGGTATCAATTAATGTTATTGGAATATCTCTGATTAAAATTTCTTCTGATATAAAATCACGCGTTGTTCCAGCTTCAGAACTAACAATTGCTCTTTCAGAACTTAATAAGAGATTCAACAAGCTGGATTTACCAACATTAGGCCTTCCTAGAATTACAGTCTTCAAACCATTTCGTAAGATAGCTGAAGTTTGAGCATCTCTGTAAAGTTTATTTATTAGTTTGTCTATATCAAGAATGTTTTTAAAGACTAGTTCTTCATCGATCTCTGAGAATTCAGTCTCAATAGGAAAATCCATTGGAGCTTGAACTGCACTTAAAACTTCTAAAAGATTGTTTTCAATAAGTGAAATTTTCGTTCCAAGACTACCCAATAACTGGTTTGCAGACTTAAATAACAACTTCTCGGTTTTACTTTTTATTAAATCCATAATTGCTTCAGCTTCAGACAGTTTGAGCTTATTGTTCAAATAAGCTCTTTGTGTAAACTCTCCTGGTGAAGCTAGACTAGCTCCATAAACTAAAGCTGTCTCGATTAGTTTATTTACTATTAATTGATTTCCATGACAGTGAAATTCAATTAAGTTTTCTCCGGTATAGCTCTTAGGAGCTTTAAAGATCAACAAAAGAGCCTGATCAAAAATGTTTTTTTGAGAATCATATAAATTAACCAATAAACTATCTCTTTTTCCTACTTGGTCATTAATTTTTCTTTCAAGAATTTTCTCCGTGATTGAAATCGATGAAGGGCCGGACATTCTTACAATGGCAATCGCACCACTCCCATGTGGAGTTGATTGAGCAATTATGGTTTTAGAAGAGCTACTCATAAAACTGGTTTACTAAGTATCGTTTTATAAAACAAGGAAAGAAATCTATCTTTAATAAAGTTTATGTATTTTTATCTGGTTTTCTATTTCAACAGCAAATATATTAAATGTATTTATCTTGTAAGCAAATATTTAATAATATTTATACATTTAATAATTTTTTTATTTTTGATAGTTTCTTTTCACCAATTCCTTTAACCTTTAGAAGCTCATCAACTGATGAGAAAGAACCATGTTCAATACGATACTCAATTATTCTTTTCGATAACTTTGGTCCAACACCTTTGAGCTGTATTAACTCTTTTTCTGAAACTGAATTGATATTTATTTTTTGATTTTGTGTAGGTATATCTTTGTAGGCACCTTTTTTTAGGTGTTTTAAACCTGCCTTTAAATGTTTGCAATCCATGAACAAATAAGGGTTAAACATAGAAATGAATATTAGAAAAAAAGACAAAAACCAAACCGTATTAACTGCAAAGGTTTCTCCTTTTTTCGTAAAGTAAATTCTTTTCATGTTTTTTACTCTTGCTTATTCTTGGGGTTTGCGAGCAAAATAAAGTCAGGTAAGAAATAATATAATGCCATTCTTAGCAGTGATTTTCTAACTAGTAAAGTCGTTGATTAAAGAAGAACATTATGCTATCTCTTTAACCCGTATGTTTCACTAAACAACACTTCGCGGAGGTTCGATAAGTTGATTTTCAAATCAAACAATCGCAAGAATGGTTTTTTCAAGGCTGCCTGTTTAGGTTTAGCTTTGTTAACAACTGCTCCTGCAATGGCCAACGTAACTAGGGTGAGCGAGCTTGTCGACGTTGACCCTAACGTATGGGCATACAAAGCACTCAAGGAACTCGTTGAAAAATACGATGTACTTGAGGGTTATCCCGATAATACTTTTCGTGGCAATAAGCCTGCTACTCGTTATGAATTAGCTCAAGCTTTATACGAAGTATTAAAGGTAGTTGACTTAGCCAAAGCTGATCCATCAGATGTCGACACTATTGGTAAGCTAAGTGGCGAGTACGACAAAGAATTAGCTGCTATTCGTAATAGAGTTGCAGCCTTAGAAGGTCGTGTTAGCGCTTTAGAAGCTAGCAGTGCTTCTGCTGGAAGCAGCTGGACAGACAGAATCAAAGTTAGCGGAGATCTGACGAATATTCTTCAAACAGATTGGGCTAACGGAGACGGCGATGCAGGTCAATGGGGTACAAGAGCACGTTTAGGTGTTGATGCTGAACTTATTGATGGTCTTTCAAATGATCATTTAGGTGAAGGTATTGCACACATCAGATTGAATGCTGGTAATGGCGGTCCTGGTACTTTTGGTTATCACACAGCTTCTGGAAACTTGAACGATGTTCTCTTTGACGGAAGTAATGCAGGTAACTATGCATCAAACAATAGTCTTTTCTCTGGAAGAACTCAAGATTCCAGAATGGACGCTTATTTAGACCAAGCTTACTATACTCAAATATTTAAGTTTAGTCACACAGATCCATGTTCCAACGAAACCTCTGATTACGACAACATTTTTGCTGTTGTGGACTTAGGTCAACAAGATCTTTGGAATACATTTCATAAGAGTTTGGTTCGTGAAGATTCACTCGACGGCTTCATTAATCAAAGAATTCTTCATGGTATGGTTGGTGGATCCGATGGTATTACCGAAGCTATTCACTTAGGATTGAATATTTTAGGTGATGGTATTGAAACTGAAAAAGTTGATGAATGCGGAAACGTAACTGGTGGTGGAGTTGACTCTTGTGGTAATCCTCTTCCTGGTTTCTTCCAAGCTTTCAGCTTAGATTACGCTTTTGCTGCTAACAAAAACTCAGTTGGCGCCGGAGCTGTTAACACCTCTCCTCAAACAGCAGGAGTAGCTGTTAACTCTACAACTACCAGAGTTTGGGATAGTAACAGCCACAGTGTAGCTGCTAACTTGCTTTACGATTTACCAGGTGAATTCTTTAACACCGGTTTATTAACAGCTGGCTGGACAGGTACTCACGTTGATTACAACCAAGCTGGTATTGATGATTCATTTGGAAATACCTTCTTTTCTAAGTGGGAACAGTTCTTTGGAAGAAACAGAACTTTTGGATTGTTTGCAGATTACTCATGGGCTGATAATTCAGAGTCTAACTACTTAGTTAATGGTCCTGCTAATCAAGTTATGCAAGCTGGTGTTATCTTGAATACAACTTTCTTACCAGAAACTTGGAATTTCAACAAAGACCAGTTCGGTTTAGCTTACTCTTTAATGGATCCATTCAATTCTGCTAATAACAATGGAACACCATTTGGCTTAGCTTTTACAGCATCTCCAGCTCCAACATCTTCTAACGGTTATACACCTGCTCTTTACATTGGTCACAGACCAGAGCAAATCGTAGAAGCTTATTACCGTAAGTATGTAACAGAGAACATCAGTATTACTCCTGATATTCAGTTAGTTCTTAACGGAAACGGACACAATACAGGTTTATCCGGTATCCTCCGTGCAACATTTAAGCTTCCAAACTGGAACGATGGTGGTGCTTTCGATCAATTCGGTTACAGAGATTGGTCACAAAGAATTGCTAAATACAAGGCTTATCACTCAAACGACTAATAAGCTAAAGCTTAGTTAATTCTTTTCAAGGGTGTCTTCAAGAAGGCACCCTTTTTTTATGCTTATGGCATAATCAAGTACGATTTAACAATTTACTTTGGTTAATATTGATGATGAAAACTCAAAAAAACTATGTAATGTTTTTTTTCTTAGCATTCTTTGTCTCTTCATTGATCGTCGGACAAAGTGAAGCCTCGATTTACGATAACCCAAAAGCGGTTGAAGCTTTATCAAAATGCTTAAAAGAAACTAATGCAACAATGTACGGCGCACAGAAATGTGGTCATTGTAATCATAATAAAGAATACTTCGGTCCATACTTTCGGAATATTCGTTTTGTTGACTGTCGGGCAAGCAGAGCCGCGAAACAAGAATGTAAAGTAGAAAAAGTTGGCCAGTTCCCAAAGTGGAAGTTTGGAAATGGAAATTATGCTGTTAGGCCACACAGCATTGAGGAAATAGCCTCTGCAGCAGGTTGTAACGATTATGTTGCTAATGCATTAGGTACCGCCTCTTATCAGATCGCAGATTCTAATTTCTCCGAACAAAAAGATACTACTTCACAAAATTCTGTTTCATCTTCTGTTTATGGTTCTAAGGAAGAACTTGCAAGATGTTTAAAAAATAAAGGTGTTATTTTCTATGGGTCTCCTAGATGTAGCCATTGTGATAAGCAGAAAGCAATGTTTGATGGTGCTTTCGAAAAACACTTAAATGGAAATTTTCATAACTGTAAGGGAAGCCCAAAAGATGAAGCTTTTTGTTTTTCAAAGAGAACGTTTCCATTTCCAACTTGGATTCAACCATCCAATGGCAAGAGGCTACCAGGGCCAGAAAAAAGTTTAGACTTAATCGCAAGTACTTTCTCTTGTACCTTGGCTGATAGAAGTGTTGGTTCACAAAAAGAGATTTCCAGAGCTTCTAATAAAGTAGTGAATTCCAATGTTTCTACAAATACCGAGAAACAGAATTCATTGGATAACTCATTTTCATCAGAGGAGTTGGGGAAAACTGAAAATGTCGACATACTCAACAAATCATCAAATGATCCGATTTTAAACAGCGAACAGACAAGACCATCTTCTATGGTTGCTTCTTCTGTTGCACCATCTTTCCTTGATAGAGAAAAAGCTCTTCTTGAGCAAAAACAGGAAAAACTTGCTTCATGCTTAGTTGATAAAAATATTACGTTGTATGGAGTTATTGATCAGACAAAAGGAAAACCCATTCAATACAAAGCTACAAAGCAACAGCTAAACGAGCTAGGCGATGCTGCTGAAAAAATAAAAATTGTTGATTGCTCTCAAAATCAGGCTGAATGTTCTGGAATATTGGTTTACCCTACTTGGATATTTGATGGTAAAAACGAGCTTGCTGGAGTTTATGAACTCAATAACTTAGCTCAAATCCTCGGTTGTCCGATTGAATAAGTTTATTTCTGGTATAAACATTTTTCACAATTCACCTCATAAAAAAAGGCCTTAAAAAAGGCCTTTTTTAGTTTTAGATTTGTTTATCTTCAAAATTGGCTCATTTATTTAGCAACACTAGCAGCTAAGCTAGACGGAAGCTCTTGATAATTAGCGAACTCCATGCTGAATGTTCCTTGTCCTTGAGTACGGTTACGAATATCAGTTGCATAACCAAACATCTCCGAAAGAGGCACTTTTGCTTTCACTTTAGAAATAGTATCCTCGGTTTCCATTCCTTCTACTTGACCGCGTCTACTCGATATATCACCAATTACATCACCCATGAATTTTTCAGGGACTTCAACCTCAACAGCAAACACAGGCTCTAAAATTACAGGTGCAGCTTTCTTAAAACCTTCTTTGAATGCTTGAGAACCAGCAATGTGAAAAGCCATCTCACTTGAGTCAACTTCGTGAAAACTTCCATCGAATAGAGTAACTTTTACATCTATAACTTCATGACCCGAAATAACACCACCAGCCATAGCTTCTTTAATACCTTTTTCTACAGCTGGAATATATTCTTTTGGAATAACACCACCAACTATTTTATTTACAAACTCAAATCCCTTTCCTCTTTCTAAAGGTTCCAGTTCTAACCATACATGGCCATATTGTCCTTTACCTCCAGTTTGCCTTACATACTTACCTTCAATTTGAGTCTTATTTTTCACAGTTTCCCTATAAGCTACTTGAGGTTTTCCAACTCCTGCATCAACTTTAAATTCTCTCAACAACCTATCAACAATAATTTCAAGGTGTAATTCACCCATTCCAGAAATAATTGTTTGTCCAGTTTCGTGATCAACATATACTTTAAAGGTAGGATCTTCTTCCGCTAATTTCCCTAAAGCAGTTGATAACTTATCTTGGTCAGCTTTTGTTTTAGGTTCAATTGCAACAGAAATAACTGGTTCTGGAAAGTGAATTGATTCAAGAATAATCTGCGCTTTTTCATCACAAAGAGTATCACCAGTGAATGTATCTTTGAGTCCAACTGCAGCACATATATCACCGGCATATACTTCTTTAACTTCTGTTCTTTGATCCGACTGTAACCTAACTAAGCGACTTATTCTTTCTTTCTTGCCTTTACTTGCATTATAAATATAGCTTCCTGACTCCAATTTACCCGAATAGACACGAAGAAAAGTTAAACGACCAACAAACGGATCGGTCATTACCTTAAATGCTAAAGCAGCAAATGGCTCATTATCATCCGGTCTACGTTCTGCTTCCGTTCCATCACTGAGAGTACCTTTAATGCTTGGAACTTCTGGTGGTGAAGGAAGATAATCAATAATCGCATCCAATAAAGGCTGAACACCTTTATTTTTAAAAGCTGAACCACAGAGCATTGGGACAATTTGAAGTTTACAGACTGCTTTTCTCAGGGCAACTTTCAATTCTTCCGTGCTTACTTCTTCTCCACCTAGATATTTTTCAGCTAACGCATCGTCAGTTTCCACGATTGCCTCAATCAAACTAGCTCTATATTCTTCGGCTTTTTCTTTCATATCTGCAGGAATTTCTGTTTCCTGGGTATTTTTCCCTAGTGGATCATCTTCAGCATAAATAATTGCTTTATTATCGATTAGGTCAATTATTCCTTTTAGTTGATCTTCAGCACCAATTGGCAGTTGAATTGGATGGACATTAGCTCTTAATTGATCTTTGACCTGTTTATATACTTTGTAAAAGTTTGCACCAGTTCGGTCCATCTTATTTACAAAAATAACTCTTGGGACTTTGTAACGATTAGCCTGATTCCAAACGGTTTTTGTTTGTGGTTGAACTCCTCCGACAGAACATAGAACTATTACAACACCGTCTAACACTCTCATTGAGCGTTCAACTTCAATTGTAAAATCAACGTGACCGGGAGTATCAATCAGGTTAATTTGCTTACCTTTCCAATGGCTAGTTATTGCTGCCGCTGTGATTGTGATACCGCGTTCTTTTTCTTGTGCCATCCAATCGGTTACAGAGGAACCGTCGTGCACTTCACCCATTTTATGAATCAAACCTGAGTAAAATAAAATACGCTCAGTTGTAGTAGTCTTTCCTGCATCTATATGAGCAGCAATTCCCATATTACGGATTTCTGATAGTGGAAGTTCTCTAGGCATAATGTTTAACTTTCTATTTCCTTTTAGTTAAAAAAAATGTATTTATCAAAATTTACAGCTATATAGTCTATCAAGTTTTCCTCACTTGAGTCTCGGTGATTCTTTCATTAGTCTTTTGACTAAAATTAGACATAACTATTTTAGTTTATTCTTCGTAAAAGCTTAATATTTGAATGGGTCGGAGAATCTCAACCTGAGTCAAATTCAATAATTAGCTAAAACTCACAATTTGTTAATTTAGATAGAGTGGGCAAATCTTTAACACCTTCTTTCTTTATACCTAACTGATTTCCTAAATACCAAGTTGGATAGGATTTGATTCCTCTAAAAGGACAAGTAAATTTGGATTTATTACAATCAACATATTTAATTTTTTCAAAATCTTCTCCAAAGTAAGCTTTTTGAACCTTGCAGGCATCACAATCTTCAATAGAAAATAAAGTAACTCCCTTTTCATTCAGGCATTCAACAAGCTTCTTTCTTCTTCTGTTAATATCTGCTTTAAGTTCTTCCATTAATATTTCTTCTTTAACTTTTTTTTGTTCTAAAGCTTTCAACCTTGATTCTCTGGTTTCAAACTCAATTGCAGAAACTGGTCTCTTCTCTTCATCTTTGGCTTCTGTTTTCCAATCACTTGTTATTACATCCAAAGCAGGCGAAGAAGAATTAACCAACAAAATTAAAACTATGGATACAAGTAATAAAATATTTCTTTTTTGTTGGGCAAAGTAATTCATAAATTATGAAAATTCTAATGTTAACTGGACTAAATTTCAGAAAAGAAAAATTTTTTCAGAATGGTTTTAATCATAAACTCTTTAGCAAAATGACCAATGAAATATATTTTAAAGTCTCAATTTTATTTAGTTTTATGTTTTTGTGAGCTACATAAATAATTAGGGAATTACATAGATAAATCATAGTTTAAAGCAAGTACGGAGCAAATAACTTAAAATTGTTATTTGATATGCCAATTTCTAAAATAAAAAATGCTCCTCCGGAGATATTCCGAGATCGATTTGTTCTAATTGGAATAATTTTTTCGATTTGGGCTTTCATCAAATTTTTGGAGTTCGTCTTGCCTGAGAGGGTTTTAGAGATTTTACCCGGTCCAATTGCTTTATCAGTATTCTTTATATTCATTGGCATTATGGCTTCTTATATGTGCATAACTTACTTTGCACAAAGATGGCAAGCTAGAAAAAAATCAAAAGCATCGAAGAATCTGGAGTTTGATCAAGCTTTACACGAAGAAAGAAATTCCCCTCCTATAGATATTCTCATTGCAGCTCACAATGAACAGAGTGTAATTGTTGGCACCATCGAAAATCTTTTAGAGATTGATTATCCAAACTTTCATATAACAATCGCCGATGATAGAAGCTCCGATGGGACTGCTAAGCTAATAGAAGATTTTATTCAAAAAAACAATTTAAGTTCCAAAATTACTTTACTTCGAAGATTCAAAGGCAGTGTTCCAGGGAAAGCGGCTTCCTTAAACGAGGCAATTCAGACTTCTAAAGGAGAGCTGATTGCAATTTTTGATGCTGATGCTAGAGTTGAATCAAATTGTCTCAAGCTTGCAGTTAAGTATTTTAAGGATCCTCAAGTTGCAGCAGTTCAGTTCCAGAAGAAGGTAAGGAATGCAGACTTTAACACTTTAACTTTTTGTCAAGATCTTGAATTCGCATATGATACTTATCTTCAAATCGGGCGTGATTCGGTAAATGGTTTTGTTGAATTACGTGGCAGTGGACAGATTATTTCTAGAAAATGTTTTGAAGAAGTTGGCTTATGGGATGAAAGATCTTTAACAGAAGATTTAGAAATGTCCACAAGAATAAACATAAACGGTTGGAAAATAAAGCCTGCACCAGAAATAATCGCTTATGAAGAAGGTTTAATAGAACCGAGAGCTTTCATCAAACAAAGAAGAAGATGGGCAGAGGGGAGTATTCGCAGGTATCTAACGCATATAAATAGTTTTTTGAACCCAAAAAGTAAATTGACATTAATAAAAAGGTTGGACATTCTTCCTTATTTATCTCAATTTGCAGTTCCAGTTTGGATTTTTCTTGATGTATTACTTGAAGTCTATCGCTTTTTTACTAATCAACCAACGTATATCACTGTTCTCATGCTTGCTACTGTTTTAGTCGGTACGAGTATGTGGATGAGTATATGCGTTGGAGTTAGGAGATGGAGAGATTTTTCCACCTTGGAGTCAATAAAGTATGGAACTTTAGCTTTTTTCTACGGAGCAACTCACTGGCCACCCATTGTTCTTTGGACAATGAGAAAAATTATTTTTGGCAGACGACCCACTCAATGGATAAAAACTCCACGAATGCTTGAGTTAGTTCAAGATGGTGGATCAAAATAAGAGGCTCTGTCAAATAGAAGACATCGCTACATCTTTTAATCTTTTGTGTTAACGACAATATTTTTTATTGCCAAAAGAGCTATTTGAGCTGGAATCAGTTCTTTATCTTTTGTTGTTTGACTATCGTAATGCAAGACAAATCTATCTTCTGCTGAGTTATAACGTTGAGCGGCAACCACTCCAATTGAAGCAGAGGCCATCCCATACATACTGGCAAAGTGGCTAACATAATAATCCTCCATTTCAATCCACTTCATTCCTTTTTTCTTTAGTTGCCTGAGATATTCATTATTTTTAGCCTCTAGCTCTTCGCTGTGTTTTAATAAAGGGAAAGATGTTCTTCCCTGGCCAGACCAAAAGAACTGAGAAGAAAAACAGGGTCCCTCGCTTATCTCAATATCCATGCTTTCTGAAGCATTTTTGAGCTCATCTATCAATTTTTTATCAGCCTGTACAAAAGCGTTTTCATTATGAGCCTCAGTTGTGATTGCCACTGTTCCCAATGGAATATCATCAAGAGTTCCTCGTGTTCCACTTCTAATAACCATCTTGAGTGGAACCTCATTTGGGGTTTCATTTGCCAAGGCAATTAAGGCGTTAACTTCTGACAAAATTATTTCTACCCCAGAAGAGCCAATCCCGTGAGAAGCAATTGCAATTTTTATACTCTCTTTTGGATTACTTGTTTTTCGCCATTCACTTACAAATAGACTGTATTCTCTATCATTATTTCCCAACTTAGGATGACAATAGCACCTATAACCAGCCTTCTCATAATCACCTAGATTGAATGGAGATTTTGCAAGTTTTTCTGCTCTTGAGGAACTACCAACTACAAGAAGATGTCTCAGGCCCTTTAACATATCCAATTTATCTTCTTCAATTGGCAAATGAACAATATAAGGTAGTAGCTTGGCTAATTCCTCTGAATAAGTCTTTTCTGACTTTTCGCAGCTTGTCAACCTAAAACCATTTGGTAACAACTCTTCAGCTAAAAGTTTTTTATATTCACCAGCGGACGAAGCACAGATAACTTCCATTTTTGGATTCTGCTCGAACAATGCTTGTCGACAGTCACCACAGGGAAAAATAAAGTCGAAATTGTCTGGGCTATATATTGCAATTTTTAAATATTTAATTTCTTTTTCGTTTTTTGCATAACTTAAATTTGCTGATTGTAGTGCGTGTCTTTCGGCACAAACTGATTTATAGTTCTGAGTTTCATAATTACTACCTTGGATTATATGCTTTTTGCCTGCATCGTCTTCAATCAATAAAGCCGATCCCACTGAGAAACCTGATATTGGAGAAAAGCTACCTTTAGAGGCCTCTTTTGCTGAAGCAATTAATGCTTTATCTTCAAAAAACTCATCACTCATTTAACCGTTCCCCTTAACTTGTACTCACACCACAAACATTTTCTTATAAAATTCCATTTAAATTGGTTCAATTCCAATTATTTCTCCAACAGATTGAATAACTTCATCAACTTTAATTGATGATAAGTTGCCATCTACAGATTGAATAATTTTATACTGATTCGACCAAGGCGACCATCTATCAGGATCACTAGGGCCAAACAGCCCTAGAATTGGTACTCCAACGGCTGCCGCTAAATGCATTGGCCCAGAATCAACGCATATCGCCAAGTTACAATGTTCATAAACAGAAATATTTTCTCTCAAAGTCGTTTGTGTCTCACAAAGGTTGAGATCCACGTTAATTTCTGCTCTTTCACAAATTTCTTCATAGTATTGACCGTCCAAAGGAGCTCCTGAAAGGATAATTGAGTAATTTTTCTTTTTAAGATGAAATAGTAAACTTGCCCAATTGTTTAATGTCCACATTTTGTGAGGGTTTGCAGAAGCAGCATGAATCAAAATTTTCTTCTGATTTGGGTTTAACGATTTTAATAAATTTATTGCTTTCGATTTTTCTTGAGGAGTTGGCCAAAACATTTTATCTCCCTTGGAGGGTGCTTGGTTATATGGCTCTTCCAAATGATTCAGAAAGTTTATAACTTCGTGCTGTTTGAGTTGGAAATTAATTTTTTTGGTTAAAAATATACCTCTATATTCTGTATTAAAACCTATTCTTTGAGGAATTCCAGCGACCCAAGACAAAAAAGCGCTGGAAAAAGATCTTTTTAAAACAAAAGCAATATCAAACTTTCTCTTACGAATCTCTTGGGCATAGTACCAAAAAGACTTTTTTTCTAGACTTCCAGAATCATACTTGTGAAAGCGTGTTGTATCAAATTCAATTAGCTCATCTACAAATGGACAATTTTGTAGAAGAACACCACTTTGAGGTGCAACTAAAACTGCAACATAAGATTCAGGATAAGCCTGTTTCAGTTGTTTTAAAAAGGGAATTGTGAGAATGGTATCCCCTAAAAAACGATATCTGAAAACTAAGATTTTGGGGTTTCTCTTTTTCATGGTTAAAAACTCACCAAACCTTTATATCAAATAAAAAAGATCTGCTCAAAAATGAATGCTTTATGAGACAGATCCTTTAATTTGTGATCGCTGAATTTACTTTTTCTTCTTAGCAGTTTTCTTTGAAGATTTTTTAGGTGCAGCTTTTTTAGCTGGCTTTTTAGCTTTAGGAGAAGTAACAAAAGTCTTAACTTTTTTCTTCTTAGCAACTGATTGCTTGAGGCTTTCACCAAAGCTAATTACTGGAACATCTGTTGCAGGGATAGTCATTTCCTTGCGGGTTTGTGGATTGACGCCCTTACGAGCTTTACGACGACGAACTTTAAATGTACCAAAACCAATTAAAGTAACCGTTTCATGGCTAGATAAAGCATCAGTAACTACATCTAAAAATGTGTTAATTGTGCGTGCAACTTTTGTCTTTTCAAGTTGTGTTTGTTCAGCGATTTTATCGATTAACTCAGTTTTATTCATTTTTTCCTTTTTGATTAATTGGGGAGTATCGGCTAGTTCCACCATAAGCAATTAAATCAGATTTTCATTTAGCATGCAATGGGCAAATTGAAATTTTTAGCTTTTAATTTCCAATAATAATCAAGGGTTTGACTTAAAAAGTTACTTAAAACCATCTAACCTCTCGGTCTAAAGCTTGATTTCATAGTATATCTTTTAATTCCCAGTACATCCGATAATTTAAAAACTGATTGAATCAATCTATCTAGTACCCGAACATTTTGGACCTCAATAGATACTCTGACCAAAGCTGTCTGTCTCGTAGGTCTTGTAATTACTCTTATATCCAAAATATTTATTTTTTCATTTGCAACTTTGTCTAAAACATCTCTGGAAATACCAATTCGGTCTATGCATTCGACCTCGATAGTAGTTGCAAAACATTGAGATGTATCAATGGAATCTCCCCAGGAAACACTAATAATTCTTTTTTCATCAACATCTTTTACATTAGGACAATCTATTCTATGAACTACTATTCCACGTCCTCTGGATATAACTCCTACAATGTCCTCCCCTGGAATTGGCTGGCAACATTTAGCAAAAGAATGCATTAGATTTTTTAAGCTTTGAATTTCGCTTATATTTGATTTCCTTCGCTTAGTTTTCTTTAGATAGTCTTTTTCAGCATTTTGAGGTGGTGGCTCTTTCTGAATGAATCCTTCATTTTTAAGACGACCTATAATTTGTGCGGTTGAAACATCAGCAGAAGCAAGGCGAACGAATAACTCATCTTCTGAGTTTAAACCCATTTTTGAGCTAACAAGTTTTAGTGCTCCTTTTTTTAAGAGCTCCTCAAAGTGATTTTTACCTAACGAATCTGAAAGTATTCCTCTTCCAGTATCAATATATTCATCTCTTCGGAATTTTTTAAACCATTGTTTGATCTTACTTTTTGTGGAACTGCTTTGAACGAAGTTTAACCAATGGGAAGAGGGATGAGAGTTTTTATTGGTTTGTATTTCAACAATGTCACCGTTTTTCAGAGGATGATTCAGTTGAACAATTCTTTCATTGACTTTGGCTCCAACACAGTAGTTACCAACATCGCTGTGAACATGATAAGCAAAATCTACTGGGGTTGAATTCCTGGGCAATCTATAGACATCTCCTTGAGGGCTTAAAACAAAGATTTCATCGGCTAAAAAATCTATCTGAACTGCCTTACTGTAATCACCCGCATCCGGCAGTTCGTCTTTCATTTCAACCAGCTTTTTTCTCAGCTCAGAAAGATGAATTTCATAATTGGAAGAACTTTTTACTGATTTCCCTTGCTCTTTGTATTTCCAATGAGCTGCCACACCGTATTCTGCAATTCTATGCATTTCATTTGTGCGTATTTGTATTTCAACTAGCTTTTCTTCTGGACCAATAATTGTTGTATGAAGGGATTGGTACATGTTTGATTTTGGAATTGCAATATAGTCTTTGAACCTTCCAGGAATTGGACGAAACATATCATGGATTATCCCTAGAACTTCATAGCATTGCCTTTCCTGATCGACAATCATTCTTACGGCAAGCAAGTCAAAGATTTCTTCACTCTGCAACCTTTTTACTTTGTTATAAATGCTGTAGAAATGTTTTACACGTCCACTTATCTGGGCTTCGATTGATGCTTGTTTGAGTTCTCTATTGATTAAATTAATTAATTTCGCCAGATATTCTTCTCTATTTTTTCTATTTTCACTGACTATCTTTTCAATTCTTCGATACTCTTCTTCATCTAGATATCGGAAAGCTAAATCCTCTAATTGCCATTTAATATGCCCTAAACCAAAACGGTTTGCTAAAGGAGCAAATATCTCAATAGTTTCTCTAGAAATATCCTTTTGTTTATGTAAAGGCATAAATTCTAAGGTTTTCATATTGTGCAGTCGATCGGCTAATTTGACTAATACAACCCTTAAGTCGCTAGCAATAGCCAAAAGCATTTTTCTAAAATTTTCAGCTTGCTCTTCTCTTTTAGAGGCAAAACTCAGTTTATTTAATTTAGTAACTCCTTCGACCAACTCTTGAACTTCTCGGCCAAAAAATCTTCCAATCTCTTCTGCAGTGCTTCCCGTATCTTCAAGAACATCATGCAATAGACCAGCGCAAATCGTTTCTGTATCAGCATCTAGGTCAGTTAAAAGGATTGCAACATTTAAAGGATGGATTATATAAGGTTCACCACTTTTTCTAAACTGTTTTTGGTGAGCTTTATAAGAAAACTCATAAGCGTTAGAAATAATCTTTATTTCTGATTCTGAGTATTGTTCTTTCTTAAGATTGTTGAACAACTCATCTTTAAGAGCAACTAATTCATCATTAAATTTAGATGATATTTGTGAAGGTAGTCTATTAGATTCTTCAAAACTATCGCCAATTGGTGAATTTGATATGGCTTTTGACATGAAAGCCTTATTTGATGAATAGGGATTATGTGAATTAAAACAGCAAACCTCTAATTATCTTTCTTGGATGAAAGACATTTAATTGACAATAACTTTTCTTTAGAGTTTTGCTATGTAAATTATGCCTTGTAAAAAAAGAAATCCCAAGATCAATTGAGTATTTTGTTAATTTTTAAAATAAAATACATTAAACAATCCGCTAAAAATTGCGATTCAATTGATTGAGATTATTTATTACTTAAGGCTCTCTCTCAACCAAAGAATTTAAAGCTCTAATTGGTATTTTAGATAAGTGAGCTTTATCCAATGGATCTACAAGTGCCAAGCTATATTCGTTAGGGTTATAACTATTTGTAATTGGAAACATTAAACTTATAGTACTAGATTCTCCTTTTTGCACACTTTTTAAAAGTTGACTACCGGATGTTCTCAAGTCAGGTGTAACGGGATCCCCTCCGTCTTGTGGAATTAAGAGCAAGTCACAAGGATAAATTGAACTATCTGTATAATTGTTCACCTTCACCTTAACGGATAATAGACCCTCATATTCTTCGGACGGAATGATATTGGACTCTAAAAGTTCTAAATTCAGTCCAATAAGCTCACTTTCAATATTTTGATTGGCCAAAGCGGCTTCTTCTAAAACAGAATCACTCAAACTCAAAGAATCTTTGAATTCTATAATTTCTCTCTCTCCAGGAAAAAAAGATTTTGTTTCTCCTTGACGTTTAAAAGAGCCAATTAGTCCCAAAGAAACTCCTATTCCAGCACTCAACGCAACACTCAATCCATTTGTATACAAAGCTGCAACCGGTGCCCATTTCAATGAATTGTAAGTTCCCCAAAGAGCACCTAAAGTCATTAGCTTTAAATCGTAAACTATCATTTTACTAGCTTCTTTACCTTTAAAGCTTTCAGTGGTCATTTTTGCGCTTATGGGAAACTCTTTGCCTGACTTAATACGCAGTTTATCAAAATGAACGGTTACACACCCAGCTCTTCCTGCTTTTTTACTAGGTTTCACTTCTACAATACGTCCAGTTATTATGCTTCCACGAAGTGCCTCTAATGGATTTATTTTATTGGTAGACGGTTTTACTAATATTTTTGCTTCTACTTTATCTCCTTCAAGACTGAATTCAGAAGATAAGAGGGTCATTATTTGAATTGTGATTTTTGATTCACGGTTAATTACTCTTGTTGCTGAACCTTCTAAGATTACAGGTGAATTGGGCAAATCAATCAATGATGAGCTATTTACTTGGCTAGAAAGCTGCTCTAAAGGTAGAAGATTATTAGTAAAAGAGTTTTCTTTTAATTGTGAATCTAAGGGTGGTAGTTTGTTCTCTCCTGCCAGCAACTTTTGAGGAGAAGTAAATAGAAGAAATAAAGTAATAATATTAAATGTTATAAAGGTCTTACTCCAAGACATAAATTTTCAATTGAGATAGTTTTTTATCAATTCTATATCACAAATAGTTACCGATAGATCTTTTGAAGTTTAAAGTTTTGCAATTATTTAATATTCAAGGTTAATTTAAGTAAATTCAAGAATGAATTAAACTGAAATCGTAATGTGATCTATAAGTTGATTCGATATCTCTTTTGCTTTTCCTCTTGCCCATAAATCTGCTCTTTTGACATCATCATAATTATTTATTTCTTCGGGAGAATGACTTTCTAGAGTTCTTTCAATAATCTGAGGTATGTGGCTAAACCTAATTCTTTTATTCAAAAACAATTCAACTGCAATTTCATCAGCAGCACATAAAACGGCTGGATAAGTTTTCCCTAATCTACCGGCTTCATAAGCTAAATTCAAACAAGGAAAACGATCATAGTCTATTTCAAGAAACTCAAGCTTTTTAATTTCCTTTAGATTGAGCCTTTGCTTGGATAAGTTTTTATTTCTTTCAGGGTAGTCCAAAGCATACTGTATTGCCAACCTCATATCGTTGGGTCCTAATTGAGCTAATATATTTCCATCTTTAAATTCAACTAAGCTATGAATTAAGCTCTGTGGATGGACTAAAACGTCAATTTGATCGTAAGAAAAATTAAAGAGCCTTTGCGCCTCTATTACTTCAAGCCCTTTGTTCATTAAGGTCGCAGAATCAATAGTAATTTTTGGACCCATCTTCCAAGTTGGATGATTTAAGGCGTCTTCGACACTCACCTCTTCAAAGCTAGCTTTAGAAAAATAGAATGGTCCTCCAGAGGCAGTAATGTATATTTTCTGGACATTGTCAACATTCCTACTGCCAAGACACTGGTGAATAGCAACATGTTCACTATCAGCTGGTATTAAGCTCCCCCCGTTTTCTTGAATGGACTTACGAATCAAATCGCCCGCCGCAACTAAAGTCTCTTTGTTAGCCACAATTAAGTTTTTTGATTGATCCAGGGCCTTTAAGGTTGGCTCAATTCCAAGTGCTCCTACTAAAGCGATAACTACATCTTTCGCATCAGGAGACAAAGCAACCTCTATCAATCCCTCGGATCCAAATGCTATTTTTGTCTTAAAAGCTAAGGCAGAATTCAATTCATCTGCAATTTCTTTGTTTTTTACTGAAACTAGTTTTGGTTTAAATTCTTCAATTAGATTTACCAATAAATTCAAATCTGAACCCGCCGCCGCAAGAGATTCAATTTCATATCTATGTGGAGCACTCCTAACTAGATCTAAAGTTTGTAGTCCAATTGAGCCAGTTGCACCGAGAAGAGCTATTTTTTTCATATTCACATGAGGTCTTTGAAGCTAGGCAAAAACATGTAGGGCAGACACATTAAGTAACAATTTATATTTGTTAAAAATACTCAGCCTCAAAACTTAGTCCAATAATTTATAAAACTGGTGACATTTTAACCTGAAAGTTATATAAGGATTCTTGGACGGATTTGATCGAGGCAATCATTTCAATTTCTGAGGCTAAGTTGCTTATAGCTTTACCAATACCAACACCATTTGCTCCAGCAGCGATTGCCATTGGAACCGTGATTGCAGAAAGCCCTCCGGCCGCTAATATACAAGCTCTCGGGCAGGCTTTTTTCAATTCAATAGTATTAGCAAGAGTTACTTTTGCCTTTTCTATTTGTCCTATTGCACCGTTTTCACTTGCAGAGGATATTGAACCACCTTCGGTTTGAATTATTGGAACTCCCATTTCACAGAGTTCTTGCGCTAAATCGGCTTGCTCATTCGGGGTTAAATAACCAGGAACGGTTACGGATAAATTAGTTTCTCCAGAATCTAAAAGGGTTTGAACTGCATCTAAAATTTCTTTTCGATTAATTTTAATTCCACTTGGATAAAGATGATCATAGTTTCCCAATTCAAGATAATCTGCACCAATTCTGGAAGAGGAAAGAAGCTTTTGTGGATCCAGAGAGGAAACAAATATTTTTGTATCAGTTTCCTTGAGTATTTCTTTCGCTAATTGAATTATTTCTGGGCTATCACATATATCAACAGCCTCAACTTTACAAAAAGCAGCCGCTTTTAAAACCTTTGTTACTTTTACTGGATCTCTATTTTCTATCCCAGCAATTACTTTTAAAAAATTTGTTTCTTTCACAATTTTAAAGAGTTTAATTTAACTAGGATTAGTTTATCGACTCAATGTGAGATTTGGATCATTTTCTCCTTACAATAAGGAACTTCACTAAATATCATGCTTTGTGATCTTCCAAGATTTTTTGCTGCATACAAAGCAATATCTGATGAGAGAACAAGCAGCCGCTCTTGAGCGTGATTATTAATAAATTGCAGGTTTGTAGAAGGATCATCTCTAGATCCTTTTAAATAATTTAGCCTTTCTATCAATTTATTATCAATCTCATTTGGATTCAACGTACTTATACCAATACTCAATGTCAAACAGTTGCTTACTTCTGAGCCTACATGAGGTATCTGCTCTGCCAGAATTGCTTCATGAATTTTCTTAGCAACTGTCACTGCACCATCTTCATTTGTAGAAGGAAGAATTATTACAAATTCTTCACCTCCATATCTTGCAAGAACATCAGACTCTCTCTCTAAAGTCTCTTGTATTATTTGTGCAACTTTTCTTAAAATATTATCCCCTCGCAAATGTCCATACAAATCATTATATGGCTTAAAAAAGTCAATATCCATTAAAAAAAGTGAAATAGTATCTACCTTATTATCTTTAGACTTCCTTTTATTGAGAGACCATAGCTCTTTGAGACATACATCAAAATAGCTTCTATTATAGATTTGAGTAAGACCATCTTTAATTCCACTATTTGCCGCTCCTGTTGCTAATTCGGCAATTCCCTCAAAGTGTTGCTTCTCTCCAGGAAAAAGAGGAATAGGTATTATTTGATTTAACCAATCTAGCCTTGTTTGAAAAAGTTCAATAAGCTGCTCAAAATGTCTTTCTGAGTTGATTTTTTTTATAATTCTCATGTCCCGAACCCCTCTTTGTAAAAACTCCTTTTGCTGACCGTAAGGAGGCCTAAACGTAAGCTTCTTTAAAGTATTAACAATTGGTTTGTAATTAGAGACTTTAAGATTCATCAAATTTTATTATTTAAATTGAAACTGCGAAATTGTTACAATTCGGTTACAAGTTTGTAACAATTATCTGGGAAAAATCCAGGATGTAAATTCTCCCAGACTTATCTACAGTTGAGCTTTAATGATTTTTAAACTTTTTACCGAGCCAATAAAGTTCTTTCAAAATCATTGATTAATGAACTCAATGCATGAATAACTCCCAGAAGTATTACCGCTCAAGGAAAAGGCTGAAATTAGCATTCAAAGCGTATTAACAATGATTCTATACAATACTCTCTATTCAATAACTCAATCCCTATTCGCGTGTTAGAGCTAGATTAGATAGTTGAATATTGTAATTAGTCACTAAAACAATACGTGAGGCATATTTACACAGATGGCAGTTACTCCTTGTCTTCAAAGGCAAAACACAGAAATACTCAATATCTGTGACAACCTAGTTAAAGATCTTGAAAGACTTGAATATGAAGACAATAAACAAGAATCAAAAAGAAAAATAGTTACTCTTATTAATATGTTACTGGGTAAGCTTCTTGTAAATCTTTCAATGAAAGATAAAGTACTTTATCCAGAAGCAGTAGAAGCAACAAATAATAAATCGCTATCAGCAAAAGCACTTGAGCTTATGTACGAAATGGGGCGCTTGAAATCTAACATAATGGATTATAGAGAAAATATCCTAATGCAAGATACAAAAGTTGAAACCTTCGTACAAGAAACTCTCAATATAATTAATACACTAAAAAAGAAAATAGCTAAAGAAGAAAATGAATTATACCCACTCTTCAGTGAGTACAAAGAAAGTAGTAAAACTAAGCAATCAAGAAAAGCAGCATTAATATAAACTTCATATAAAGCAGCCTTCAAACAAAGCCCTTCTCCATTAAAATCTGAAGAAGGGCTTTTTGCTATCTATCACTGAAGCATTAAGAGTTCAATTGATTAAATTAAGACCTCTTGTTTTTTATTATTTACAGTTTTTATAGAATCATTTTTTTTTGAACTTTCATTATTAATAGCTTGAACACCAACAAATGCAATGTATGCAAAAGATACAGAAGCAGCAATAATCAATCCAGTACCTAAGGAGCCTGAGATATCACTTATTAAACCAATAACCGGTGCGGTAACGGCTCCACCAACAATTGCAGTACAGAGAACCCCAGCAACAGTCCCTTCATGTTTTTTATCGAAAGAATTGACCGCTAAAGAAAAAATACAAGGAAACATTATTGAGGTGAAGAAACCTGCACTTATGAAAGCTATCATAGAAGCATTAGCAGAAGGAGCAACTACTGCCGCAACTATTGAAGATAAACAACCAACGGAGTAGATTATTAAAGCTTTGGGTGCCGGAATATAATTGAGAATTAATCCTCCTGCAAACCTGCCAACTGCTTGCAAAGTCCAGAATAAGGAAACAACTAATCCTGCATTAACTTGAGTGATTTCATACTTCTCTCCTAAAAATCGTGAAATGAAGCTTGCAACTCCAACTTCAATCCCAACATAAGTAAAAATCCCTAAAGCAAAAATTAACATCAAGGGATTTGTAGCGAACTTCAAATATTCTTGAGCATTAGGAGCTTCTTTCTTTTCGATATCTTCAGTTTTCAACTCAGGTATCTTAGTTACGATGGCTAAAATACAAAGACTGAGAGCTAACCCACCGAATACATAATAAGCTGAAACCCATTCCCAATTTAGACCTTCAACTAAATACTTGATTAGTACTCCACCACCAGCTCCACCGAGACCTGCAGCTACTTGAGCCATTGTGAGATTGCGTGAATAGTTATTTGGATCTTCATCTAATTCTTTAACAAGTAAGTTTCCAACAATTTGCATTGCAGTAACTCCAACTCCCATAATAAAGAGAGAAGCCAAGCCAAAAGAATAAATTGGCATTAAAGAAAATATTGCGGCACCAACTAAAATAAGAGAAGCACCCCACAAAAGAGTCTTTTTATTACCGATTTTTTCCAATAACACTCCTTGGGGCAAGGATGTTAGAGCGTAAGCAATAAAAAAGAAAGAAACCAAGAAGGTTACAACAGCATCACTGCTTATATTGAAGTCTTGCTTCCAAAAAGGAAGTAAAACCCCTGTTATATTGGTTACAATCGCAAATGTAAAGTAATTCAAGAGAATTACAAGTAATAATTGAAATTTTTGAGCCTTAGTCATTTTCAATGCCTTTTTTTAAGCCTTTCATAGATAAGTGAAGCTGCTCCATAAATACCAACGTTTTGTTTAAGGGCTGTAGAAATTATCGGTGTATTACCGGCAAATTGATTAATGGTGAACTTCGGCATAGTTTTTCTAATTTGTTCAATTAAGTTTTCACTAATTTCCATTGCACCACCACCAATTACAATAACTTCCGGATCGAGCAAACTGACGACTCCACCTAACCAAATACCAATCTGGGTTCCAGCATCTTCCAACAAGCTTTTCGCAAAGTTATCTCCTTTTGAAATCGCTTCTCGGATATGATGTGTAGTCAGTTCCTCTAAATTGGTTTCAGATATATTACCTTCATAGTTAATATAATTCCAAAGTAATGTTTCAACTTTAGGATTTGAAAGCATTATACCTTGAGCGTTTTTCGCAATAGCTGTGCCGGATGCTAAACTCTCTATTGAGCCTGGCACACCACCACTGGAACTACTTTTATGCTCATAGTTGATTGTGATATGTCCACCTTCACCAGCCAACCCATTCTTCCCTCTATAAATTTTGCCCCCAATGATAATGCCTGTTCCAATCCCAGTACTTACGGTTACGTAAACAAAGTTTTGGTAACCTTTAGCTGAGCCAAAAACCATTTCGGCATAAGCCGCCGCATTTGCATCATTTTCAGCGATTGTTGGCAAGCCATATCTTTCGGTTATTATTTTCGAAAGAGGCAAGCTTTGCCAATTTTTGATATTCGGTGGGTTAATCAAAACACCATCTTGTAAAGGCCCTGGAGCACAAACACCAATACCTTGAACCAAATCCATATCGAGATCCAACTTTTCTACCGATAAAAAGACCTGTTCAAGAACTTTTTCTCTGCTTTCTTGAGCGAGAGTTGGTACTTGTGACGTTTGAACAACTTTACCGTGCTGATCAACGGCACCAGCTGCAATCTTTGTTCCTCCAATATCAATTCCAATTACTAGATTCGACATATTACAAAAATTACAACTTACTTATTTTTAATGTACCCAGCTGCTATTAATAATTCATTTCATTTAGATGCAAAATCTAAATACGGGCATAGAATTTTTGAGATGAATCAAATGAACAAAGAAAAATTGCAATCATTAAACTTGGAATTGCCCAACCTGGAGGGGATTATCATAGTTGCTTGTTCCGGAGGACCGGATTCTATATGTTTACTTCACAATTTAAAAAAAATTATTTGTTACCCAGAAATTATCTGTGCACATTTCGATCATAAATGGAATCAATCTTCTTCTAAAGCAACAAAAATTGTTGAAATGCTTTGTAAAGAATTATCGATACCGATAGTAATTGGTGAGGCAGAGACAATTGGACAAACAAGCGAAGCTTTGGCAAGAGAACAAAGATACAACTTCTTAACTCAGGTTGCAGAAGATTATTCTGCAAAAACAATTATTACTGCTCATCATTTAGATGATCAAATCGAAACATTCTTTTTGAGACTTTTTAGGGGAACTGGCCCTTCTGGATTAGAATGTATTAAGAAAAAAAGAATTTTAGACTCCAACATTCAACTCTTAAGACCACTTTTAGATACACATAAATCGGATATATTAAATTATTGTCAAACCCATCAACTCTTTTTCTATGAAGATCCTAGCAACAAGGAGCTTGATATAAAACGTAATCAGATCAGGAATCAATTAATTCCACTTATTCAAAGGATTCAACCCAATTACAAGAAATTAATTTCCAATCTTATTGAAATCACAGCTAGTCAAAATCATTTTATTAATAATAAGTTTGAAGATATTGATGAACAAGCTTATGACAAACAAGCCATCTTTGAAAAACAACCAATTGCTTTTCAACGCTTAATTCTCAAAAGCTTATTCGAAAACTATGAAATATCCAATAATTTTGACCAACTAGAAGAATTAAGAAAAAAAATTATATTTGGAGAAAATTTTAAAGTTTCGATAGCTCAAGATTCCTTTTTTGAACTCAATAATGGGGAGTTTAAATTAAATAAAGTTTTTCCAACTGAAAACTTTTCGATCCCCCCAATCCAATTTGAACTGGATGGTTCAAATGAAAAAGAAATTGAAATTCCAAAAGTAGGTAAGGTTTTAATAAAAGAAGAAAGACTCTCTCTTAGTAAAATTAATACCAGCAGCAACTCTTATCAGGTACATGTTGATTTTTCCAGGCTAAATAAAGGTACTAAATTTATATTGAGAGGACGAGAGCAGAAAGATACTTTTCAACAATTAAATTCCCAAAACACTTCCAAACTTAAAAACTTTTTAATAAACAGAAAGGTTAAGCAAAATCTTAAGATGCCACATTCCTACGAAAAACTCATTTTATTATCAATGGAAGACTCAAAAGAAGGACTTTGGATTCCCGGAGTTGAAATCAGCGACAAAATAAAAGTGCATGATTTTTCAACCCATTATTTAGAGTTCATTCCTTCTCAAATCGGTGCTAAAGAGAAAAACTCAGCATTATCAACTATTCCTGAAATAAAGGAATAGTCTAAGTTGCAAAAATTAGTTTACATATGCCCTTAAAAATTGCATAATTTATAGTCTTGTATTTATCGAAAATTAGGAGGCAAACAAAAAGAGATTGCAGCACTTATCATCTGCTGGTTTCTTAGAGCAAAAAGTTGCTCCTGATACCCATGAGAACCAAAACTCAAAGTTAGACCACAAATTAAGCCCAAAGGATACTGAATACTTTGCAACGTTAGGCAGGCATGTAATTGCGGACCTAAGTGGGTGTGAACCAGACTTGCTCTCTTCAGTAAGCAAGATTCAAGAAATTTTAGAGGAGGCTGTTAAAAAAGCTGGAGCTACTATCATAAAGTCTAATTTTCATCAATTTCAGCCCATTGGAGTGAGCGGTGTTATTTTACTGTCAGAGTCACATTGCTCTATTCATACATGGCCCGAAAAGGATTATGCTGCTATTGATATTTACACTTGCGGAGAGCATGTATTCCCTCAGGTTGCTTGTGAGTATATTGCAAAACATTTAAAGGCTTCTGAAATTTATATTAGTTCACTTGAAAGAGGCATTAAAGATCCTGTAAACAATTCCTCTTTTGTTCACTTTTCTAATGGAGCTAAGCAAATAACTTCCAGTCAACTTGATGAATCAATCGTTCTTTGATTCTAAATATGAACTTGAAGTGAAAGGTCCTTCAGTTTTTCCATCCATAAACTGTCTTATATAAGGATTATGGGATGTGTCAATTTCCGATATATTTCCCTCCCAAACTATCTTCCCTTTATTCAAGCAAATTATTCTATCTGCAGTTCTCCTTATTGTTGAATGTTGATGCGTAACAACTATTCCGGTTGTATGTTCACAGCGAGATAGCTTATTCATATAATCTTCAATAATTGTTGAGGTTATCGGGTCTAAACCGGCGGTGGGTTCATCATAGAGAACAATCTTGGGATCATTCACTACTGCTCTTGCAAAACTGGCACGCTTCTGTTGCCCTCCAGATAATTCTGCAGGCATTGAATTAAAATATTCCGGCAGTCCTACAACTTCAAGCTTTTCCATGACTAAATCTTTTTTCTTTTTCTCCGAAAAGCCTGAGTCGTGAAGCGCAAAAGCAATATTTTCTCCAATTGTATAAGAATTGAGTAGAGCAGAATATTGGAAAACCATTCCAATGTTTTTTTCTCTAATTATTACTTGGCCCGAGTCTTTTTCTTCAAGACCAGATAGAATCTTTAAGAATGTTGACTTGCCTGTTCCTGAAGGTCCTATAACAGCAATGGTCTCTCCCGCACAGACGGAAATATTAATACGGTTAAGTACTTTTTTATCACCGTATTCTTTAACTAAGTCACGAACTTCAATCGAAGAAATATTACAAACCGATTTAGGTTCTCTTTCGAAATTGGAACTTGAAAAACTCATCGAATTCAAATTATAGCTTTTATAAAAAGTTTGAATTCAGTTAGCTTAATAGAACAAACCTGAGAAATTCCCAAATAATAAAAATCGAGCCGACTGGATTTGAACCAGCGACCTCTCCCACCCCAAGGGAGTGCGCTACCAAGCTACGCCACGGCTCGTTCAATCTTAATTTCAAGAAAGAACATTAGCATAACATAGCAAATTGAGTAACTTTGAAGGAAAAGTTATAAGGTTAATGGATAAACGGGCTATAGAATCCACCGAATCCACCAGTTAAAGCACCACAAGGACCTGAACCACAATTATTTGCGCAACCACCACCATAATACGGAGAGACTCCTCCTCCGGCAAAATGTGGAACACCATAACCGGCTGGATAACCACCCCATCCGCCACCATTTAAGGAATTAAGGTTATATCCACCACCCCAAAAAGCAGGAAAAGGACTTGGGGTACCGTAAAGTGCCGGGTTGTACAAACCATTAGAATAACCCACTGCTCCTCCAATAGAACCAAAACTAAATGACTGAGCACTAACAGCAGACAAAATATTGGAACTTACAAGAAGAACTAAAAACGAAAGAAAAAGCTTTTTCATTTTATTTTTTTGTAATTGAATTCTATGAAATATATTCCACCTTTAATGCAATAATTGATGATTAATTAATCTAGCTCTGACTTAACGACTATAAATTTACAACAAATAAACTAGTGTCGATTAACTGCTTCCACTACCACTCTGATTAACTACTTCCCCAGGGGAAGCTCCTGCTCCTGAAGGCTCTGACGCATTCATATTTTCTAATCCAGATTGAGCTGGAAGAGGAGTTTGAGAAGCCAAAAATATCATTAACGCAACAAACCCGGTTAAAGAAGGAAAATGTAAAAAGCTTTGACCAAAATAGAAGCTCATAATTAAAACCATAATAAAGATCGTATATACGATACTCAAAGGTGCATAAAGAAGGAAGACTTTTCTTTCTCGAGGGGTTATTTTCTCTTCTGGTTCTTCATTCATAACAACCGATTTAAGATAAGACCAAGCTCTTCTTCTTAAACCATAAACTCCCAAGGCCAATTGCAATGCATAATACCCATCCAACCTTATAAGAGGATTTAAATTAATTGCCAAACTAAAAAAGGAAGCCACAACCAATAAATAAAGTAAATCGGCAATTGCCGTATGAGTCACCGCTGCTTCCCACAGAAGGAAAGCCACACATCCAACACCGGTCTGAAAAACTGGACCAGCAAGCATAACCCATATTTTTTCACTCTTTTTCTTTAATTTATAAACATCACTTACATCTGTGTAAAGCGCCGGCGTTAAATATATGAAGAAAAAACCAATTTCAGGTACCGTTCCTCCAAAGTTTTTCAAGGCAAGGCCGTGAGAAAACTCATGACCCAATAGAACCAGAAAGAGCATTAATACAAAACAAATTAAGGTTATTCCCCAGGATTCTGCTATTAAAGGCCAACCGTATTTTGCAAACTTAGCACCATTAGCAAAGGCACCAACAATAGACAAAATTATTACTGCTACATATACAAACTGTGCAACTGACGACCAAGCCCATCTCAGGCGAGGTACCCACTTCTCCAATATTGGATCAGGATCTAGTAAACTAAAACGAGAAAACATAAATTGAAGGACTGTTTTCTGCTTTGTTGCTTGTCTAGGAGGTGGTGTAGTTCCTTTTAACAACCCCCACTGTTTAAGCATTCCTAAAAACTCCTTCAGTTCCTGTTCGGTATAGCTAGTTCTTTGAACAATATCCAAAGGATGCATGTAAGAGAGCATTTTGAGGACCTCGGCCTCATCAAACCCCAAATGAAAATACCTAACAGCAACCGGATCTCGCACTTGTACACTTCCATCAGCTAAAGAGGTTATTTCTATTTCGTTTCTGAGCTCAATGCTAAGTTTTTGTTTATCTTCGGGTGAATTATTACCTTGCATGGAATTCGCTTAAGTAATTATTTAAAGCACTTCATATGTATATATGCCCACGTCTTAACCAATAAATAGAAGAAATTTAGAAACAAAAGAATTTGCTGGCAAACCCCTAAGCAATTGTTTTTTCATTAAATATATTTCTTCAATCAAATAGTTATTGTGAGTTTAAGATAGAGATATTCTTTATATAAAATTGGTCAGTCATATAAAACAAATCAAAAGCATCTTCAAATTCTTGTTACAATACCTATATACATGTAAGCTCAATTTACTATACGATGTTAAGAAAACTCATAATTGCAATTAGTTTAGTTGGTTTGATCAACTTTTATGCGCCTTCCTTAAAAGTTAAAGCAGATGCCGGTTTAACTTTAGGGATAATTGGTACATCACTGGGAGGAGCAGCTCTCGGATTAAGTGCTTTAAATTCTTGGTCCATGTATAGAAGAGGCTTCTACGGAGGAAGAAGACATTATTACGGAGGTTATGTTCAACCTGCATATGTCGGCTATTCACACTCTCCCTACAGCTATGGATACCCAGCTTATTCTGGATACGCATACGGAAATGGTTATTATGGTTATGTTCCTAACTATTATGGTGTAAGTTACGGTAATTACTATGGCTATAGAATTCCTCGTTATTACGGAGCATTCGGTGGTTGGGGAGGTTATTAAGAAAAATCTTAATAACCTTAAATTAATTGAAGTTTTGTAGTAAATTTAGGATTACTTAGCAAAATTTTCTCAAATGTCCACAGTATTAATAACCGGTGCAAATAGAGGCTTAGGTCTTGAATTTACAAAACAGTACTTAAAAGATGGATGGAAGGTTTTTGCATGTTGTCGCAATCCTTTTAACGCAAAAGAACTCAATGAACTAACTAAGCAGTTCCCAGATCAGCTTGCAATTGAAGGACTCGACGTTTCTAATCATCGTTTAATAGACTCCTTAGCCAATGATTTAAATGGGACTCCAATAGAGATAGACGTCTTGATAAATAACTCTGGTGTTATGGGCGATAAGCAAAATTTTGGAGAAATTGATTATTGTGAGTGGGAGGAGGTCCTAAGAATAAACACCTTTGCGCCAGTAAAAATAACTGAAGCTCTGATTAAAAACCTCGAAAAAGGTAAGCAAAAAAAGGTAATTAATATTACCAGCAAAATGGGAAGTATTTCTGATAATACGAGTGGGGGTCACTATTTATATCGTTCTAGCAAAGTAGCCTTGAATATGGTTACTAAAAGTCTTTCAGTTGATCTAAAGAATAAAAACATCACTGTTGTTGCAATTCATCCAGGCTGGGTAGTGACGGATATGGGAGGACCCAATGCACTCATAAATGCAAATAAAAGTGTTAGCTCAATCAAAGACTTAATAAATAAACTGAGCTTAGAAGATTCAGGAAAATTTTTATCTTATGATGGAAAAGAAATAGAATGGTAATTTCTTTTTCTTAAAGTAAACAAGAAGACACTTTCGGTCTTCTTTATTCTATTGTCCAGGTTTCACCGCTATTTAATAGTTTTTCTAAATTCCCTTCTCCCTTTAATTCTTTAACTTTTGTAATTTGTTTGTAAACCTCTTCTTCAAAATTAGGTCCCTCAACGTTTCTAATTACTCCAAGAGCCGCTGGAGTATCGAGTTCACCAGTCAGGAAGTGAATAGTAGGGTTTATTCGTTTCTCGTCGTGAACTAATATATTTTGTTCAGTTATTCCATTGGAACCAACTTCAACAATTTCCAGATCCAAGGTGTTGGGATTCAAGCGCACTCCATTTTTGTTATCTTTACCAAACAACATTGGTTTACCATGCTCAAGTCTAAGCTGATTAGCAATTTTGTTTTCTGGCGAGGTTATTGGAGAGTGAACTTTATCGTTAAAAATAACGCAATTTTGAAGTATTTCAACGAAAGCTGTTCCCTTATGTTCTGCAGCCCTCTTGAATATTTCTTGCATATGCTTAGGATCAGTATCTATGGTTCTTGCAACAAAAGTTGCTTGAGATCCAATAGCAACTGATATTGCATTAAAAGCACGATCAATTGAGCCATAAGGAGTAGATTTCGCTTTAGTTCCAACATCAGAAGTGGGAGAGTACTGTCCTTTTGTAAGACCGTAAATTTTATTGTTAAATAATAAAATTTTTAAATCAATATTCCTTCTAATACAGTGAATTAAGTGATTTCCACCAATTGAGAGACCATCCCCATCTCCAGTTACAACCCAAACAGATAAATCTGGATTTGCTAATTTCAGACCAGTTGCAACTGATGGTGCCCTCCCATGGATACTATGAAAGCCATAGGTACTCATATAATGAGGAAAACGAGAACTGCAGCCAATTCCTGATACAAAAACAATTTTTTCCTTAGGAACACCAATTTCTGGCATTACTGACTGAACTGAAGATAAAATTGAATAATCTCCGCATCCAGGACACCAGCGAACATCTTGCTTGCTAGCAAAGTCTTTTTTAGTGAGTGTTCCCTGGTCTACTAGTTGGCTCATTAATAATTCCTTTTCAAACTTTATTTTTTACAGTTATTTTCTTTCTTTAATAAATCCAATTAATTATAATGAAAATTCAATGGATACTAGTTAATATTTGAAGCTATTTCTTTTTGTCTTAATATTTTCTAGAATCAACATCTCCAAAGTAAAGATATAATCAAATTTTATATTAATTAAAGAATTTCAGTAGCTGTATTTAAATAACGTTTGAGCTTTAGATATAAATATGCAAGGTTCCATTAAAGGAAAAGTCAATTCTCAAGAAAAATTAGCCTTATCTGGACTATCTAAAAAAGAAATCGCTCTTTTACTAAAGGGGGATCTCTCTTGGGAAAATTATCGCGTGGAGCAAGTCCATAGTTGGTTATATTCAAAAAGCTCAAGCGACTTTGAAGAGTGGAGTAATTTAGGAGCAAAAAAGAAGCAAATTTTAAAGGACAAATTTCAAATTACATTATTAAAGCTCCATTCAAGGCAAATAAGCAAGAAAGACGAAACAGAGAAATACTTATTTAAGCTTTCGGATGGTAACTTAGTTGAATCCGTTTTGATGAAATTTAAGGACAGAAATAATCTTACGGCCTGTATTTCTAGCCAGGTTGGCTGTGCAGTTGGATGCCCTTTTTGCGCAACGGGTAAATTGGGCTTCAGCCGAAATCTCACTGCTGCAGAAATTGTGGATCAAGTCATGTCAATCCAACGAATCAGCAAGTTGGCAGTAGACAACTTAGTTTTTATGGGGCAGGGAGAACCATTAAACAATTTAGAGAACCTCCTTAAAGCAATTGAAATACTCCGGAATTCGGTAAGTATTGGAGCTAGGCATATAACAGTATCAACCAGTGGTTTGGTACCACAAATAATTGAACTCGGTAAAAGTAAAATTCAAATAAATCTAGCAATCTCTTTACATAGTGCAATCCAAGAAACACGAGAGAAACTCGTTCCAATAGCTAAACGTTGGAATATCTACGAACTAATGAAATCATTAGATGAACATTTCAGATTCACTGGAAGAAGAATAACTTTTGAATACACTTTACTTAAAGGAATAAATGATAGCAACGAGCAAGCTTGGGCTCTTTGTGATTTGGTAAGAGACTTGCCTTTTCCTTGCCTTATTAATCTTATCCCTTACAATTCAACCGGCGGTGAGTTTCAAAAACCTGAAAGATCAAGAATCCAACAATTTAAATCGATAGTAGAGCGTTCAGGAAGAAAAGTAACTGTTAGGGTCACTTTAGGTGATGATATAGATGGAGCTTGCGGCCAACTAGCCAATAAACTAAACAACAAAGTAACCAATTAAGTATCAATCATTAGTTACATAGAATTGAAAGTAAAACCTCAAAAGAGTATTCTCTGCATAATACAAATACTCATTTCCCGCTGAAGAACAACACTTTTATACTTAAACCGAGCAAATAAACACCAAATATTTTTTGAAGAGATGGAACTGAAAGGTTTACTGCAAACTTAGCGCCGAGGAGACCACCTAAAATGAATCCGAGGCAAATTAAGCTAGCCGCTTTCAAATCAACAAGGCCCTCTTGAAAATAAGTCATTGCTGCCAAAATACCAACCGGAGGCAGGAGAATGGCTAATGAGGTTCCTTGAGCAATCTTCTGAGAAAAATCAAAAAAATGAATTAAGGCAGGAATAATCAAAACTGCTCCACCAACTCCCACCAATCCGCTCAGAATACCAGCTATTAAGCCAATAAATATTAAACCAATAAATGCCATGAAAAAATCTTAACATCATTAATTGACAGTAATAAAAAACGTAATTAAGGTTGTTTTAAAGCCCAAGTTGTTAGTTTTTACCGTTTTTATCCTTAACTCAAAATCTAATGAAAAAATGCAAATTTCTTTTCTTTAGGTAAACCCTTGGGGTACATTTTTAAAACAGTTTCTCCGATCTGATTGAATATTGGACCAGCGACTGTATTCCCCCATCCACCAGCTTCTCTCGGAGAATCCACGACCACAAGTACTAAAAACTCGGGATTCGATGCTGGGAAAAAGCCGATAAAAGATGCAATTGTTTTCAGAGGGCAGTACCGGCCTAATTTGGGACAGTATTTTTGAGCAGTTCCAGTTTTTCCTGCCACTTCATAACCGGGAATGGTTCCGGCAATATAGCTTTCTTGCTCTTCAAGATTTTTTCGAATACTGTCACTTAGATACCTTGAAACTAAGTCCGCTACATTTGAAGATATGACTCTCCGTTTCGTAGGTTTATTTTTCTTTATCAATCTTTCTCCATCAGCCGAACGAATTCCTTTAAGCAGATGTGGTTGAATCCATACACCGTCATTAGCAATTGAGTTAATGGCTGAGGCTAGCTGAATTGGGGTAACAGCTACTGCACCTTGTCCAAAGCTGGTAGTAGCAATATCAATTTCTTTCCACTCTTTGGGATTCCTCAAAAAACCTTTTGATTCACCGGGAATTTCAATTCCAGTTTTTTGAGAGATACCAAACTTTTTCAATTGTTCATAAAAACTTTTTGGCTTCATCTTAAAGCCTATGGATGCTGCACCTGTATTGGATGAATGTTGGAATAACTCTGTTAAATCAATTTCCTTTACGAGACCGGGTTTATAATCATGGTTTTTAATAACTCTTTTTCCAATCTTCATTTTGCCTTCATCTACATATTTATAATCCGGTTCTATCGCTTTAAGTTGAAGGGCTGACGCAACTGTTAATATCTTAAAAGTTGATCCTGGCTCATAGACTTGACAGATAGACCAATTAACGGTTTTATCAGGAGTATAGCTACTGTATTTATTAGGATCATACGATGGTGAATTAGCCCAAGCAATGATTTCACCGGAAGAAGGTTGAAGTACAATAGCAGTTGCCTTCTCTGCCTTGAACTTAGACCGATTAATATTTAGTATTTCCTCAATTTTATATTGAAGCTTTGAGTCAATTGTCAATTCAACTTGCTGCCCAAAAGAGCTATTTATGATTGGTTTCAAAGAAGCTTGTCTGGTTAATGGTCTCCCATCACTTCTCGTTAGGACATTATTATTTGTTAAATGAGCGCTTTTTAAAGAGTTATTTAGATACTGCTCTACTCCGCCTTTACCAGAAGAGTCCCAAGATACAAAACCCAAAAGATGCGCAGCCAATTCTCCGTGGGGATATTCTCGATAATTTGTAGGGACTATATCTAAACCAGTTACTCTTAATTTTGCAATTCGATCGACCTTGGTTCTTTTCAATGACCGATCAAGCTTAGATATATATTTTTTTCTACTCAACTCTTCTAATCGATTTTCTTCAATATTTAATATTTTTGATAACTGATTCAACTGTTTAATCGAAGCTTTAAAATCTTTAGGCCTTAAAAACAAATCAAATCTGGCAGTATCAACCGCTAGTACAATGCCATTTCTATCTGTTATCTCTCCTCTAAAAATCCTTGTTGGGTTAGCCTTTCTTCTTTGGCCATTAACAACTTTTTGAAGAGAGTTCGCCTTTATTGTTTGTAAAAAGATTGCTTTAGCTGCTATTGAAACCAAGCACACAGTTAAAACAATTTGAATTAGCCTAACTTTCCAGACAACAATCTTCTGATGCTTTTTTTTATGTGGTTTTTTATTAACACCGCTACTCATTATCAATATTTTACTTTGATAATTCCTTAATATGAGCCAAACTCTAATTGAAGTTCAAAGTGAAATCAATTAGAAATCATAAATCAAGGGTATGTGAAATTAACAACTAACAATTGACAATACCACTCTATTTCTGTAATTATTTATAAGCTATGAAAAGTACAGCTTACCAAATTGGTGTTCTAAGAGATGTCCATGGGGACTCTGATGATTCAAATATTTTTGAATTAACTCTGGATGTAATACACTGGGCAAAAAGTATTAAAGAAAGTTACAATTCTTCGTCTTCTCTTGATGTAAGATTTGATGAGCTAAATATTTCATCTGCAGCATCATTAAGCTATGCAATATGGCATGCTTATAGTAGAGCATCTGATCCACAGAATCAGCAGTCTCCGACTACACCTGCTTAGTTTTTGCGCTCGTAGCTCAGCTGGTAGAGCACTCGGCTTTTAACCGATTGGTCGCGCGTTCGAATCGCGCCGAGCGCATTCTTATTTAATCACAAATTGTTTGTAAAATACTCTTCATTTCATTAAAGTTTTTTGCTGTTGCAAGCTTTTGTTTGTAGTTTGAAGCTCCTGGTATTCCAGAAATATATTTACTCATATGTCTTTTGAGCGCTTGAACCCCTCTTTCCCCTTTATCTTCAAAGGTTAATTGAGCATGTCTTAAGGCAACTTTTATTTTGTTAGCGGTAGTTATTTCATCATTGGAAGGTACTCTCAGCAATTTATGTACAGCTTGCAAAATGATCCAAGGATTACCAATAGAAGCTCTAGCAATAGCTACCCCATGGCACCCAGTCACATCTAAAGCTCTTTGGACTTTATCAGGAGAATCAATATCTCCATTTGCAAAGACTGGAATTTCAAGAATTTCATTAATTTTGCGGATTTCTTCCCAGCTTGCTTGTCCGCTATAGGCTTGAGCTCTTGTTCTTCCATGAATGGTTAAAGACGAGATGCCAGCATCTTGAAGTCTCATTGACAAATCTTGTCCATTTTTGAGTTCTTCACTCCATCCCAGTCTAGTTTTCACACTCACTGGAACATCGACAGCATCTATAACTTCACGAACAATCTCTTCCGCTAGGCAAGGTTCCTTCATTAAAGCTGCACCATCTTTACCCTTCGTTATTTTAGGAACCGGACAACCCATATTTATATCAATTCCAGCAGCACCTACCTTTTCAGCCATTTGAGCAGCTTCCGCCATTACCTTAGGCTCATGCCCAAAAAGTTGAATGATCACCTTTCCATATTCATCTTTACTTAATCTCATTCGATGAGGATCTTCCTGATACATCATTCCTTTGCTAGAAATCATTTCTGTTGAAAGACGAACATGCTTGGCCAAATCACCAAGAACTTCCCTAATTAGACGACGAAACACCAGATCGGTCACACCTGCCATTGGAGGTATATAGATTTTTTCCAGTTTTTCATTCTCGATTTGAACTAGATTTTGAGGTTTAGTTTGCTCAGGCATTTCCCTATTCAATGCATAGACATTTCAGCGAAACGAGAATAAAGATTGTAGATCATTAAATGTCTAATTCAATATAAAGTGTTTAACGCTTACACTGACGCATTAAACAGTATTTTATCTTTCAACTCTGCTCTCGGTGAACAGCAGGAAAACTTATTGAATTTTAATACATTTGGTTATAGAGGAAAAAGAACAAAGCTACTTCCCTCAAATTTTGGAGTTGTTTTAGCTAAATCACAAAGAAACCTCGATCCAGCGAGGAGTGTTTTCGTTAAAGGAGAAAAAGTAACTAAACTTACTATTGATAAAGATTTCTCGGGAGTTTATTTTTTAGCTAAAGATAACGAAACTGACTATTTAACTAGGTTGGGAGATTTTAAATATCACAGACAACAAAGGCATAAAGATACTTATATTGGACAACCTCTTGAAGAAAGAACTTATCTCGCAACACAAGACGGATATCTAATTATGGGCAATGCAATAGGCCGAGGACCTGTAACCCAAGAAGAAAGATTCAAAGACCCCATGATCGATCCAAACTACACACTTTTTGGAGAGTCACCAATAACAACTCCCGAAAAGAGAATTGGATCTAATGAACCTCTCAAAAAAGGCCCACTAATACCAATCGACTTAACAAGAGGAGCAAATGGTTTAATTCTCGATCGTTATGAAGATTTACGAACAAGCAAAAATGGAGTAATTGAAGGGCTAAGAAAGGGCCTTTGGGTACCTTTATACCAATTAGCTTTGTACTCGGTTCCAAATCCGGATGGTTTAGCATTCATTGGCAATACTCCATACAGAACTGAGACTGAACAGAGTGGTTTAAAGCAAGCAGCTCCTCCCAATGTAAGAATTCGCAGCGAGCAGGTAGAAAAAAGCAATATAAATCTTAGATACGACTCTTATCACTACCGAAATCTAAGAAATAGCCTCAACCTCGCACTTCAACTACAAAGATCTAATAATCAATTACTTCAACAATTTCAACAACTTCTAACTGGATAGCCAAGAAAAGCTTAAGGAAGTTTTGGAAATTATGTAACACTAAGTATAGGTATTTCCATAATTGAGCCAGAAGAGAGTATTGATCCAACAGAACACATTCACAATGCTTATAATGATGCAGATAAAGCTTTATATAAAGCTAAAAGAGAAGGAAGAAACAGGTTGAAATTTTCTAAACAAAGCGAAGCAGTATAAATGAACTTTGAATCTGTGCATAATACATTCTCATGAGCTCTCAGAGTTAAAATTCTTTGTAATCTAAAGGTTTCAATTCCAAGTTAGTTTTTTTAGAAATCTGTTTAAGCTCACTTCTTTGAGATTTTTCTATAAGATTAATCAGTTTTTGCAATTGCTCATCAAGGCAACTTGCATCTAGAAAGGTAATATTTAGGCCTTTTTCAAGCTGTTTTTGTGCAAGCTGAAAAAGAAACAAAGAGCTGAAACTTTCATTTGATAAGTGAACCCCAGCGGCTGAAATCCTTACACAAAACAAAAATTGCTCTCTATCTGAATCTTCGAGAGATTGTTGCCATAGAACTTCAAAAAATTCGTGGGCTTCAAAAAATTCACCTTGATTGAAGAGATCTATACCTTGCTTCAATAAGTCTTGTTGCTCATCATCCAGCATATATGATTTCTCTTCCTTTCATGTTAAATGGATATTTATTGTTCTTAATTAATTGTATTTTATTAAAGTAATCAATTTGATGCTGAAATCAACTCTGGCAAATCAATAATTGCTGCAATTTCTTTATCAATAAGACCATCCACTTGCTTTACAGCTTCTTGTCCCGCTAAATCTATTAAAACTATTCTATTAGAACGAACTTTTATATTTATCCTACGCAATTCCCTCTCAATTTGTCTAATACGGACTTGAGACAGAAACTGACTTTCTGGGCTCATAGTATCCAAAGCAGCTGCAGCTTCAATCTTAGCTTGTTTAAGTTCATGAACGGCTAAGGCTTCATCTACTTTTTCTTCCTTATATTCATGGAATTGACTTCTAACTCTTTCTGCTACTTGATCGATCATCATAAACATAATCACCATTTCAGTTTGACTTAGCTGAAGGCGATCGCTATTTTTTCGTGTCTTTCCATTGATTAAATCACTAGCTAAGCCAGCCCCTACATAACTCGCAAGTGCAGATGTATCTGCAGGTGTTACCGATTGTAAGGCATAAAACGGTAAGAAAATTGCCGTGTTGAGTATTTGACTAAGTACTTGGTTTTTCTTTTTATTTTGAGAGTCTGGAGTTAGTTTCTCTACTATAAATCTTATTGTTTTGTTTCTTTCTAATGTTGCTCTCCATAAAATGGTTAATTGCTCTTGTTCCGCTCTGGTTAAGGCGCTGTCAATTTTCTTCTGCTCTTCTTCCTGTAAATTCAAAGAAGGTTGGATAAAGTTCATTGCGTCAATTGTCTTTTGGCTATTTTTCTTACGATCCGCAGTGATTTTTTGCAATTCTTTATTTTTACTTTTTAAATCATTTTTTTCTTGCTCTTTATTGTTAATAGAAATAGGAGAAAAATCACTATTAGCATTACTTTCAGGAATTGATTTACTAGTTTCCTTTTCTTCTTCATCTTGAGTCTTTACTCTGGTAGATGTCTTTTTAGATCTTGGAAGTCTCTTAACTCTTTTGATTCTTTTGACTTTATTTTTCTTTTTTTTAGGAGGATTAGTTCTTTCTGGTAACGTTGCCTTCGGATTATCAAGAGACTGATCTAATTTCCCATCCAAAGCTAAATTTTGTTTTTCTTCTTTATTTACTGAAGTGAGCTGTTTAACCTGGCTTTCTAAAAAAGTGGTTGATTTCAGAGAGCTATCCTTATCGTTAATATCATTTGTTCCTCTCCCCGAAGTACTTATTAAAAGATTGAGAGGCAATATAAGGAGAGAGAATATAAATATTTTGTTTTTTGGAACTGTAAAAATCATTTAATTTATTTAAATGTTTAGTATTAGCAATCACCAATGTTAAACATCTATCATGTTACTCATTGTTGAACTCATTATTTAATTTGTTATATTAGCTCATTTATGGTCATAGATATATTTGTCTAAAACTTCTTGAACAATTTATTTAACTTTGAAATTATTGAATGCGGAATTATGAAATTTAGCTTTAAAAAATTACTAAACTTCGTTTGTATTATTTTCTCCTTACTCTTTCTGGTAAGTTGTGGAAAGCAAAATGATCATAAAAACGGTCAAATGCTTATTCCATACCAAATTCATACCGCACTAAAAATCAATGTAATAGGGTTTAAAGTTTTTTCGGATACTTCATCAATTAAACATTTACCTCCGCCAAGCAAAAATACAAAATACATTGCAGTCAGATTTGTAGCTTCTAACCCTGGTAAGCATAGAGGAAGACCAACTGTTACTTTTGACAAGATAATTGACAAGATATACATTGATTATCCTTCTTATGAACATAAATCTTATAAGATGAATAGGCCTGAATTGTGGATGAAAGGAATGTTCGAAGATTTATCAGAGTATAAATCCGGAAATAAAGGTATCCTTCTAAAAGAATTAAAACCCGGTGAGTCAATGACAGGATGGCTACTTGGTAGTATTCCCAAAGATATCAACCCTCCTTATGTCCTAAAAATACAACCTTCAAAAAAAGTTGGAAGAGTTGTGCCATTACAAATAGAACTAAAATCAATTTAAACTTCTTGACAATTAGTTTTCAAACTTCTCAATAAGCTTCTCAAGAAATATTTTTGTGTACAAATAACTGAGCCCTCCTTGAAGATAAACCGAATAAGGTTCTCTTATTGGACCATCGGCTGATAGTTCACTCGTTGACCCCTCGATAAAGGTTCCTGCTGCCATAATCAACTCATCCGAGTATCCGGGAGTATTATCTGGGAATGGGGTTAAATGTGAATCAACTGGGCTATTTTCTTGAAGTAATTTACAAAAAGAGAGTAATCTCTCTTTACTTTTAAGATCTAGTCTCAAAATTGTGTCGGTTCTTGAATCTTGGCTTCCTGGCAAAGATTGTATTGACAAGTACTCACACACTTTGGAGGTCAGGAGACTTCCCTTTAATATTTCTAAAACAATTAAAGGCGCCATGTACAAACCTTGAAATAATAATCTTCCTTGGTTGAAATTTGGTCCCCCTTCTGAACCAATTCCCGGACAAGTCAGTCTATTGGCAGTATTATCGATTAATGATTTCCGACCAACAACATATCCTCCAGTTAAAACGATTCCACCTCCAGGGTTTTTGATTAATGACCCTGCAACCAGGTCTGCTCCAACATCACTGGGTTCTTGTTTTTCAACAAATTCTCCGTAACAATTATCCACAAAGCAGATTGTTTCTGGATTTATCGACTTAATTGATTGAATCAGTTCTTGGAGCTGATTGATATTAACTGATGGTCTATTGGCCGAGTAACCTCTTGACCTTTGTATGCACACCATTGAGGTATCTTTTGTTAGCGAACTTGTGACGGTTTCAATAACCTCGCCAAAATCTAGCCAATTCTCATGGTCGATTATTTTTACTTTAACTTGAAGATCTTTCTCTAAATAATTTATTAAAGAATCCAGAGTATCATAGGGGCGATCCAAAGCAAAAACTATTTCATCCTTAGGTTTAAGATTACCTAGAATTGCACATGCAATTGCATGCGTTCCAGAAACAAAATTAACTCTAGCTAGACCAGCTTCAGCATTGAATATTTTTGCAAATACTTGATCAAATTTTTCTCTTCCAATATCATCATGACCGTAGCCTGAAGTAGCAACGAAGTGTTCGGTACCAACTTTTAATTCTTTAAAAGCCAAAGCTACTTTTTTATGATTAAAAAAACTTATTTCTTGGAATTCATGAAATTTACTGGAGATTTGTGACTCCAGTGATTGAACAATAAATTCTGGTGATGTTTTTAATTGATCCTTTATGACCGTTTCTCTTTTATTCAATTGAATATTGGATAAGCTTCGTTATTTCCCTATTAGATACTTTAAAAAGTTACCAAATATGGAAAAACTTAATTGTAATCCACTTTTCAAGAAATATTAATACAAGTCATTGCCTATGAGTCGTACTATTTTAGTTGCTGATGATGAACCTTCTCTCAGGCTACTTGTTAAAGCAACTTTAGCTAGTAGAAAATATACACTTATTGAGGTCTCTAATGGACAAGAAGCCCTGGATTTGGCAAAGCAGATTAATCCAGACATAGTTCTATTGGATGTAATGATGCCTTATTTAACAGGATTTCAAGTATGTACTGAACTCAGGAAAGATCCAAAAACTGTAAACGTACCGATTATTATACTTACGGCAAAAGGTGGGCAAGATGATAAAGATATGGCTTCTTCGGTTGGTGCAAATCATTTTTTAACCAAGCCTTTTAGACCCCCTGATTTATTGAATGCAATTGATTTTGTTTTAGGAAATAAAGTTTGATAAAACTTCTCGAATTTCGATTGCAAATGACTCTTTACATTCTTAAGAAGTAATTAAAAAATGCTAGTGGAATCTCTGAAACATTTATACTTCACTGAGTTTTGGTAAATGTAAATATATCTGTGAGCTCAATAATTAAACCCCTTGGCTTTTCAAAAGCCAGCACTGAACAATGAAACAGAGTTTGACCCAGGTTAGTCATTATTTACAACCTTTTGCTGAAGAGCTAGACAATATTAAAAAGGCCTTTCTTCCAGATTTAGAGAGTTGATGCATTTATTGTCTATATCAATGGGTTCCGAGTTCAAAGAATTAACCAGTTAACTTTTTTTATCGACTTACCGTTATCTTTTACTTCTATAAGGTAATCTCTTTGAACTTTTTCATTTCTTTTATGCGCTCTAAATTTGTATGATTCTTGATCTTGGATAATAGAGTCCTCTGAATTATCTTTTTCTACTTCAAATCCCTCATCTTCAAACCAATACTCAATTAACTTGGACTTTGTTTCCTCTTCTTCGGAGAAGTTTTGAATGCTCAGCCAATCTTCTTCTTGTTTGGTGAATGAGCTAGAGCTTTCATAAATATTTTGAGACTCTGACTCAATTACATCCTTAATTTTTCGTTTAACAGGCGGTGCAACTTTTTGAGCCATAAATTTTATAAATAAAAATTAGCTTGATAATTTATAGTTGCCCTAACAAACAGTGAATACTCATATATGCGTATGGGATCAATGTATTCAAGAAGGAATTCTGCAAATTAATAAACGGATTGCCATTTAACAAATTAAAACCAGCTTATATTTTTTCTTCTCCAATCTTTGATGAACTCGGTTTTAAAGAGCTAGATTAAGAAAAATAAATACAATGTTTCCCTAGATAATTGGTTCTTAATTACATGTGAAGCTCTTAATAATTATTGAGATCTAACCTAATTAGTAGGTAGGGTTGTTATGAAAATTTAGAGGTTTAGTTATGTCAGAGGTAAGACCTGAGCACATCTTTCAGATACCAGAAGTTAATTCGCAAACGTTAGGAATTAACAACAATAGTGGCCATCCAAATCCAGCAATAGAGAGTGGAGGGTCCAGTGATGTTTCATCAAATACTTTGCAGCCAACAGGTGACATACAAGCGCTACAAACGCAAGGAATTGCTGAGAAATTTAACGCTATGGCATAAGGTTCTTTTTATTAACTTCTTTATAGATTTCTTAGTTCATAGTTTGTTCTTAACCTAATAGCTTGAATACAAAACTATGAACTAATTCACAAATATAAATAGCGAAATTGTTCATTTCACAACATTAGAATACAAGCTCTATGTACGAGTTTATAAGCAATACAACTTGGCATATGATAACCTAGATGCCTAACAGCATAAGGTTATGAAAGCAATGAAAACACAACTTGAAACAATTGAAGAGGGAAAATTAAAGCTAGTTTTAGAATTTGAGAAAAACGATTCTTCCAAAGCTTATAGTTATGCTTTAAAAAATATAAGTAAAGATATTAAAGTACCAGGTTTTATGCCCGGCAAAATTCCGCGCACAATAATTGAAGACAGGGTTGGGAAAAACTCAATTCAAATGTATGCCGTTGAAAAACTTGTTGCTGATAACCTGCATAAAGCTGTTTCAGAGCAAAAGCTGGATTTAATATCCAAGCCAGTTCTAGAAAATTCTAATTTTGATTTTGATAATACCCTAAATATTTCTCTAATATTGGAAACAAGACCCGAAGTTGAATTGAGTCAGTATAAAGATTTAGAGGTTGAGATACCCAAATCTGAACTCAAAGATGTAACCATAGATTCTTTGCTCACCGATTTATCGAAACAGATCTCCCCATGGGAAGTTGCTGATGAAGAAGCAATTGTAGAGGAAGGTAATATAATAACAATGGACTTTGAAGGAAAGTTCATTGATGGAAGTGAAATGCCAGACCACAAGGGTACTGACGTAAGAGTCAAAGCTGAAAATGAAAACTTTGCTCCTAATGTAATGGAACAACTCTCTGGCTTAAAGGTTGGTGAGAGCAAAAAAGTACAAAGTTCTTTTCCTTCTGATTATCCAGACGATGACTTCGCTTCCAAAGAAGCCACTTTTGAGGTAACAATTAAAAAAATTGAAAAGCAAAGCTTGATTCCTCCAGGAGAAGAACTTGCAGAAAAAGCTGGCCAGAAAGATATGGAAGCCTTAAAGAAATCACTTGAGTTTCAGATGGAAAAAAGCAAAGAAAATGTTGAAAGAAGCAGAAAACAAGCAGTAGTTTTAAACAAAATTTTATCGAATTCGAAAGTTGAAATTCCTGCATGGCTTGTGGAAAGAGAAGCAAAAGCTCAATTGGAAAGAGAAAAAGCGGCACGCAAAGAAGAGTCTCACGATGATAATTCTGATTCCAATGATGATTTGCCAAGTGAGCCTGATGAGAAAACAAAAGAGACAGCAAAAGGTAAGCTAAAATTCAATTTGGTTTTAGCTGAAATTGCTAGAAAAGAAAATATTCAACTGACTAATAAAGAGCTAGATGCGTATTTAAACTATTGGAAGCAAATGCGACAAATGTCAGGTTTAGGATCTCCTAAGGAAGAAATTCCACAGCAGATAATTAATCAAATGTCCGAAGAATTGCTTTTTGAGAAGATTACCGATTGGGTTATAAAACAATCAAAGGTCACTTTATTGGAAGAGACTGAAGAAAATCTCAAGAAACTGGAAGAAGTTCAAAATTCTCTAACCGGTTTTTTAGCTACTAATTAACCCCAACATTGGATTTATTTTTATATAATCTAATTCGCAATAAGTTTCAAGGAATCATCTAAATCATGTCATACGATATCCATAGTTTTTCAAACCCACAGGTGGACAATTATGTTCCCTATGTTATTGAACAAGGTCCTCGTGGAGAGAGAGGGTTTGATATTTTTTCGAGATTATTGCGTGAGCGCATAATATTCCTTGGAACCCCAGTTGATGACAATGTTGCAAATTTAATTGTTGCGCAGCTTTTACTTTTGGATTCAGAAGATCCTGAAAAAGACATAATGCTGTACATAAATTCACCGGGTGGTTCTGTTACCGCGGGCCTCGCAATTTATGACACAATGCAGCATGTCAGGGCTGATGTAAGCACTATATGCCTCGGTCAAGCTGCAAGTATGGGAGCTTTTCTTTTATCTTCTGGTGCTAAAGGTAAAAGACTTGCTTTGCCCCATGCAAGAGTTTTAATTCACCAACCTCTAGGTGGAGCTCAAGGGCAAGCAACTGACATTGAAATTCAGGCTAAAGAAATTTTAAGAATAAAGCATCAACTCAATGAGATTTTAGCCTTGAATACAGGACAGTCGGTTGAAACCATAGAAAAAGATACAGATAGAGATAACATAATGAAACCTGATGATGCAAAAATATATGGCTTGATTGACGAAGTTATCTCACAAAAGAGAAATGTAGAATCTAAATAGTTATTAAACCGGCACATATTTCATGAATAATATTCTCAGGTATCTTCCGGAAGTAATAGAGACAACTTCTAAAGGTGAACGTAAGTTAGACATTGTCTCTCGCCTAATGCGTGAAAGAATAATTTTTATTGGTGAGGAAATAGATACTCATCTAGCTAACGTTGTTTGTTCTCAAATACTTTTATTAGATTCTGAGGATCCGGAGAAAGATATAACAGTATATATAAATTCCCCCGGTGGCTCAGTTATAGATGGATTAGCAATATATGACACCATTCAGTATGCTAATGCTCCAATAAGTACAGTTTGTATTGGACAAGCAGCTAGTATGGCCTCTGTTCTTTTATTGGCAGGAGCAAAAGGCAAGCGTTATGGTTTGAAAAGTTGCCGAGTGATGATTCATCAAGGTAGTGGTGGAACACAAGGTCAAGCTACGGATATTGAGATTTATACACAGGAACTTATTAGACTGGAAAATTTAATCAATGACATCATGCATAGACACACAGACCAACCAATCGACAAATTAGTAAAAGATCAAAGAAGAGATAACTACATGTCTGCTGATGAGGCACTCGAATATAGGATTATAGACTCGATTGTATAAGCTAAAGTCTTAGAACTTTGGCCTAGTAAAATCTTTGATTCTGAATAAGTTACTCGTGAATTTCTTAGATATTATTCGATTGTATATAAATACAATTCATTAGAAAATGAATTCGAAATAAGGGAGAATACTGATTAATACTGGGTGTTTCATCCCTAGTAAAGCGATTAACGTGCCTCTAACATGGGCAGAATAGATAAGTATTGCCTTTTGGAGTATAGGTGTCATGGCTAGGGGTAGACGTAATAAAAATAGAGGTAATCCTTCTGAATATCCTCAAGATCCCAAGAAACGAATTAAAAAGATTGGCTTTGATGTTAGGGAAAGAATTGTGCCAGGATCTTTTTTGGCGGTAATCCCTTTTGCAGCTGAAGCAATTGCAAATATGAATGCTGTAGATTTTGATTCGGTTCCATTACTCACATTTCCCGTTGACGAAGAAATTAGCTTTCCTTTCTTTGAATACGAAACACCTATTCCATCTCCAGAATTCACTCAAAAACAAACTTCTAATGAAGTTGAGGTCGGTAGAGTTCCCTTGATAGAGGCAATGCCCTACCGAGAAAGTGCCATTAGTGATATCACTCCAATACAAAACCCTCCTAGAGAATCGGCTAATGAACCTTTAGATTTGCCAGAAGCCACAGAAACTCCAGACACGGTTTCTCCCAATATTCCTGAGTTCTTTCAATCGGCTTCAACCGAGGATGATTCGGATACATCCGTGATGATGGATACTGATGATTCCGCAAACCTTCCACCTGAAGCAGCGTTAGCAGTGGACAGAATAGTAAACCAAGGAAGACCTGTTATTTTTGATGCTACTGGTTCCTTTGATTTAGATGGAGAAATAGTAAGTTATACCTTTGATTTTGGTAACGGTCAAACTTATACTGAAACAATCAATAGTGCACCAGATGGAAGATTTGATGGTATTACATCTTTCACTTATAACGAAACCGGTTCAGTTCAAACCTCAGTCACAGTCATTGATGATCAAGGAGCCTCAGATACTGCATTTCAAGATATAAGTATTGTTAATCAAGCGCCCATATTCTTATCACCTGGTGACACAACTCCTGGAATAGCTGGGTTAGAAGATCCTTTATTGAGCGATCCCTCTAATACTCAAGATTCACCTGGAACTCCGTTTATTGAAGGAAGCCTAGATGCAGTCAAGAATGATGGAACAGCTGAATCAATTAACAATATAATTCAGTTTGGTCAGGATTGGACCGCAATTGCTAATGCGGTTGATACAGATGGAAACATTGAGAATTATTTATTCTGGATTGATGAGAACCAAGATGGTGTATTTAGCTCTTTTGAATTTGCAGGTTTGTCGCAAACTGGGGAATTGGATCTTACTTTTAGCGATTTTTCTCTCAATGCTGGTGAAGATTACCAAATGGCAGTTCGAGCATTTGATAATAGTGGCGGTTCAGCAACTTCATTTGATAATTTCCACGTCAACGTAGGCCCTGTTTTTCTTGTTCCCGGCGATGAGAACCCACTTGCTCCAGGAGTGGAAGACAGTACTTTGTCCGATCCGGTTCATATTCAAGACCAATCTTCAACACCCTGGATTGAAGGTAAGCTCGATGCAGTCAAAAACGATGGTTCTCAAGCTTCTATAAATAATGTCGTTCCAAACGATCAAAATTGGACAGCAATCGCTAACGCTTTCGATCAAGATGGAGTTATAGAGGATTACAAGTTCTGGATAAAGGATGAAACGGGAGATTTTGTTTTCGCCGGAAATTCAAAAACGGGTGAAATAAATATCGACCACAATTTATTTTCGCTGAATCCAGGAGAAAGTTATGAAATGAGAGTGGAAGCTTTTGATGATACCGGTGCAAGTAACATTTCACTGGATACTTTTACGGTTAATAGCTTCCCAATCGCACAAAATGACATTGTTTCTACTCCAGAGGATACTATTCTTGAGATCCAGGCTTCGGACTTACTAATTAATGATTCGGATCCTAATAACGATACATTACAAATAGTATCTAACACTTCCACCTCCAATGGCAGTCTAAACTTTGATGGGATCAAATTCACCTATACACCAAGTAAAGATTTCAATGGAAATGATTCATTTACTTATGTAATCTCTGATGGACAAGGAGGTACTGCAAGTGCAACCGTAGAGATAAATGTTACGCCGGTCAATGATGCACCCAGTGCTTTGAATGATTCTTATGATGTATCTGAAGATGCAACCTTGAATATTCCTGCTCAAGGTGTTTTAGACAACGATTCAGATATTGATGGAGATACGCTGCAATCAATATTAGTTTCAGGTCCGAATAATGGTACTTTGAGTTTAAATCCTGACGGAAGCTTCCAATACACTCCGAATCCAAATTTCAATGGAAGTGATTCATTTACATACTTAGCTAATGATGGTTCTGCAAATTCAAATATCGCTACAGTTAACATCAATGTACTGCCAGTTAACGATCCCCCAGAAGCTATTGACGATAACTATATAACCGAGGAAAACACAGCTTTGAATGTACCTTCGGGAACTGGTGTGTTGATTAATGATAGAGATTTAGCAGATCCAGCTGACTTACTTAATGTTTTGAGTGCTGATAGCACAAGTTCGCAAGGTGGCAGCATAACTGTCAATCCTGATGGAAGTTTTTCTTATACCCCTCAAACTGGGTTTTCCGGAGTGGATACTTTCAATTACATACTCACCGATAATAATGGAGGAACTGATACAGGAACTGTTACAGTTTCTGTTAATAAAGCGGGTGTAACACCTCCTGTTGCAGTGGATGACAGTTTTACAGGGTTAGAGGATAACAATCTCAACTTAAATGTTTTAGACGGTTCTGGTGGGGGATTAGACTTTGATCCAGATGGGGGAACATTGAGTGTTGTATCATTCACACAACCTTCTAATGGAACTGTTACAGATAATGGAGGAGGAAACTTTACTTTCACCCCAAATAAAGATTTCTTTGGAACGGATTCTTTTACTTATACAATTTCTGACGGACAAGGAGGTTTCGACTCAGCAACAGTATCCATCAACATTGATCCGGTAAATGATCCTCCTGAGGCACTCAATGACTCATTTACCATTGATGAAGATGGAACTTTGAATATTGCTGCAGATGGAGTACTATCGAATGATTCGGATATAGAAGGAGACCCACTTAACGCAGTTTTAGTGTCAGGCCCATCTAATGGTACTTTGAGTTTAAATCCGGATGGCAGTTTTCACTACACACCAGATTCTGATTTTAATGGAACGGATTCTTTTGTTTATAAAGCAAATGATGGCACAGTGGATTCTAATACAGCCACTGTAACTATAAATGTTACACCCGTGAACGATGCTCCAATAGCTTTGGATGATTTTTATAACACTCAAGAAGATATAACATTAAATATCCCTTCCAAAGGTGTCCTTATCAATGATTCAGATATTGACGGTGATACAATAAATTCCATTTTAGTTTCTGGTCCCTCAAATGGTTCCTTAACTTTGAATCCGGATGGTAGCTTTGACTATACACCCAATAAAGATTATTTTGGAACCGATTCATTTACATACGTAGCCAATGACGGTTCTGAGAACTCAAATCTTGCAACTGTACAAATAAACATCAATCAGGAGAATGATCCATTTGTTGGGGGTATTGATGCTGTTGCTGTACCTACGATTAATTTCTCCGATACCGATACGATTATCCTCGGAGATGATTTAGTTTTTGGAATAGATGTTACCGATAATGATGGAATAGCTTCCACTGGCGGTTACTCATATTCAATTGATGGTGGTTCCACCTCTACCTATGATGATATTGCATCTTTAACTGCTGCTATAAACAAAGAAGGGCCCTCTTTAAATCCGGGAACACATAGTTTAACCGTTATTGTCAAAGATACATTAGGTAATGATGGTACTTTCTTTGACACAATTGAGGTTTTAGATCCTAACTTAACTGCTCTATTAGATGTTCCTGCCAATGCAGCATTTGATATTGACGGCTCAGGACCTGAACCCGCTTCTTCAGGATTCAATCCAGGAGCAATTACTCTAGACGGTTCCAAGTCCTCTAGTGTGCCTTTAGCCCCAATTGATAAATATGAATTTGATTTTGACAATGATGGAACTTTTGATTACACAGAGACTAGTACAAATGCTCCGGATGGTAATTTTGATGGAATAGTTACAAACAACTTTTCAACAGGCGGATCCCAAACCGTTGGGTTGCAAATAACCGATATTTTTGGAAATACTGATTCTACTGCTGCCAGTTTCACAATTAATTCTCCTCCTGAAGCAATAATTACTGCTGGTGATTTTGCGGCAATTGGAGTTTCGACAAACATCTTTGGAAATGATTCTATTGATCCTGATGGTAATCTTCAACAATATAAATTTGAAGTATTCGATCCTACTGGCAATCTAGTTAATACCATAATAGAAACAGCTCCAATTGGTGACGGTGATGTTGCTCACGTATTTACTGAGCTCGGAGTGCATAAAGTTGTTTTAACAGTTACAGACAGTCTCGGTTTAACTGACTCTGTGACTCATAATATTGAGGTAGTAGAAGCTCCTACGGCTAATTTGTCAACCTCTTCTGATGGTGGCTCTGGAAGTCAGTTAGCTTTCAATGATACAAGTGACAATGGGGGGACAGTAGATCCTAATGTAAATGTAAACCCAGACTTCGATAATAATCCTTCAGATGATTACGTTCCCCCGGAAATTGGAGATGAAGGGTTTGTAAATAACGACAATAGTGGCCAAATCAATCCACAATCCTTTGGTAGTGAGTTTGGACCCAATGGGTTCTCTGCACCAGATCCAGATCCTATTACTCCTCCAGCTGAAACCATAGAGGTAATAAATGCTGACGCTTGGGTTACCTTAACTGCTCAAGATTCGAGCAGTGCTTTAGGCCCAATTGATAGATATGAATATGACTTTGATAATGACGGTATTATTGACTTTGTTGAACAGAGATTAGATACTGATGGTGATGGAACAGTAGACTCTAATCTATTCAGTCTCAGCGGGATTCCATTGATTGATCCTACGAAAAACACTAGCCTTGGAAGCGATATTGAACTTACTGGAGGTGCTCAGCCGACGGAAGTAATAGTTGATATTAATCCTACTTTAAGCTTTTCAACAATAGAAGAAGCTGAAGAGTTCTTGAATACTTTTGATTTTAGTGCAAGTTTAAGTAGCACGGACCCCAATAAAGTTGAATATGGGCTGAATGATTACACTGTTACTTTAAAGTTTGCCGATGGTAGCCAGGAATCTGAGACTCTTCAATACTATGTAATTAGTCCAGAGCTTGCTTCTGAAGACAGCTTAGACACTTCATTCGATGGAATAACCAAGTTCAAATACTTACTGGGTCCAGACGACCAACCTGATGAAGTTCCACATGTTAACGCGGTACAAGAAGATGTAGAGTTTCTTGATGTATCTGCAAAAGCAGTGGTAACGGATATATTTGGATTACCTGCAACTGCAACTTCTAAATTTCAATTAAGTTTATCTTCTTTGATTCCTCCAGTTATAGAACTAGATTCTGTCACCTCAAATGGAATTGATCCCAATATACCTAACAATGAATATTATGAAGGGGTTCCAATTGAGTTTGATTTTAGTAGTTCTTATGATGAAGATGGAACTTTAGAGGAATATCTATTGGATTTAAATGGAGATGGAACCTACAACATAAGATCTTCTTCCTCAATTTTAGAGCATACTTTCACCGAAGCTGGAACTTATAATATCTCTTATACTGGCGTTGATGATGGAGGTCGCTTAGGCAACATTGAAAGTCTAACTATAGAAGTTCAAGACAATCAAGCACCAACATTGAGCCCTGTAGCTTCCTCAGATTTTTTAACTACCTTTGATAAAACATCTACTGACGAATCAACCACATTCACATCCAATGCACAAGACTCCGATGGAGATGTTGTTAAATGGGAATTTACTTTTGATTTTTTCCTCAACCAAGGATTTGGATGGCAATTAAGCAGAACACCTGATATTACCGAATGGATTGGCGGTTACGATCATAATGGTGATGGTGTAATTGGATACATCGGACTCGATTCTAGTGGAAATGTAATCGATGAAAGATTTGACTATGCTGCAGATGGAGTTGCTGATGGCATTGTGAATTACACCTATGACACTGCTGGTGATTTCAACTATCGAGTGACTGCTTTCGATAATCTCGGAGTTCGCTCAACAACAACGGCATCAGTATCAGTCGCGGTTCCTTCTTATGTAAATTTAAATGCCGATCCGGAGGTTATTAACCCTGGAGAGGCTTTAACTAAATTGGATGCTAGTGGTGCAACCAGTGGGTTTGGGGAAATCATAAGATATGAATTCGACTTTGAATACAGTTCCAGCGAAGACTCTCTCGACGGAAAAACTGATGGAATAAGTTCTATTGAGTATGTTGAATGGAAAGGCGGTTACGATCATGATGGAGATGGAATAATTGACGCTTCAGAGTCTGTAGATCGTACTGATGATGGCACTTTTGATGGCAAATTTACTGGAGAATATTTTTACGATGACAATACTCCGAGGGACCTAACAACTGTAGTTAAAATAACTGATAGTTTAAACAACACTTATATTGATAATGACTCAATAACCATTAATGCTAATCCAAACTTGGGTATGAATGTTAGTTATGCTGACCCTAAAAACCCTGGAACTTTGGTATTGATTGACTCTTCATCTGTGGATGGACCATCCTCTGATGATCAAGATGTCAGAATTTATACGGGAATAGATGTTTTTGAGTTTAGCGGGATAGATGTTTACGAGTTTAATATCTATGAAGTGGGTGATGTAAATGGAAATAGCACTCCCAACGAATTGGTTAGTACGTACATCGAAAGATTTGGAACTAATACTCTTTACAGTTCGGTAGCAGGAGATGTTAGTAACGCTGATACGGCTGACCAAGATAATGCTATTTCACTAGCTAGCGCAGCAAGACAAGCAGTATTGGATGGCGGCGGCAGCGCGAGTGCAGCTGATACGGCCTATGATAATACATACAACGCTCACCGAATAAATGGTTATCAATTTAGCGTTGGGGGTATTCACACTAGTGCAGTTTATTCATCACTGAACGAAATGAATACTGCTTTACAAGAATTTAATTCTGACGTGAAGAGCGATTCAACCGGAGAATATGTAACTCCAGGAGACTATGCTGTCACAGTAACATTATTTGATCCAGATGGTACACAAGTAATTTCTCAAACTGGAGTTGTCAATGCACCCGATGGCGTTTGGAGTGGAAGTGTTAAATACGAATTCCCTGAGCAGGGAACTTATAGAATCCACGTTAAAGGAACGGACTTTTTTGGTTTAAGCGGAACACATGAAACCACTTTTACTGCCTATGAAGGAACTCCCTCCGTAGATTATCAAATCTATCAAAAGGATCAATCGGGAGATCTTATTTCTCCAGTTATGATTGGGAGCGCAAGCAATGTGGCATCTTATAATCCTGGTGACACAATGTATTTTGATGCTTCTGGAACTACAATACCGGATGGGAAAGGTAGCATCGTTGAATATAGATTTGACGGGAATGGAGATTCTTTCTTTGAATATATTGAAAGAAGAGAGGTCGGTACTGATGGAATATTGGGAACAGCTGATGATGTTTTCAGTGCCTACTCTGGAAGTATAGCCGCTGGAGATGATGGAGTTCTTGGAACAATAGATGATGTTTTGGAAAACGTTTCAGCAGTAACTTTTGACGGAAGTTTTGATGGAATATACCAACACACTTTTGCAGAAGGTGATATAGCAAGAGGAACCGTAGTTGAATCAACAGTACAAGTGGTATCTGATAGTGGTGTAGCCTCAACATCTCTGAATAACCTTTGGAATTTGAATTACTCTCCAGTAGTTGAGGATATTAATGCTAGACCATCCGAGGAAGCTTGGTATGGAGATTTAGCGATTGGGATTTTCACCGTTGATAATGACCAAAGCACAAAAGATATAGTTTTGGATGGCGCTTTTAAAATATTGGATGCTGAAACCTTTGTTGCGGAATATTCTTTTGAGTGGGATTCTAATGGAGATGGTACTTTAGACTCTAGCTATACTGAAACATCATCTAATGCACTGGATGGAACCTTTGATGGATTGGCTTCAGTCAATTTTGACAACAGTGCAAATGATGGCTCTCCAGATGTAAGAGAAATTAAAGTTACAGTGGTTGATTCAATGGGACTTTCGGATTCTATATCGAATTACATAACCATAAACCAAGCTCCTGAAAATGATTTGATTTCCTACAACAGTTTTACCAATCAAGAGTCCAGTATTTTTTCAGTTGGTCAATCAGTCGAGTTTAGAAGTCAATCATCGGATATTAATGAAACACAAGATCCTTCTAGCATAGATAAATATTTACACCTTGGCTCTATTGGACGATATGAATTTGATTTCAACAATGATGGTGTTTTTGATTATACGGAGTCAGATCCTGGCTTTATATTCTGGACACAGGGAAGAGACTTCTCAAATTATGATGAACTCAATTTCGGAATAAGTGAAGATGGTTCCTCAGATGGAGTTGCTTTCAATACTTATACTTCAGAAGGAACTTATACAATTAATGTGAGAACCACTGATTTTTCAGGTTTGACAAGCGAATCAACAACCTCCGTAACGATTGTTGCACCTCCAGTGGTTAGTCTCGATGTAGCTGGAGTTGATGAAGTGGATGGAGTGGATATTGTAAATCCGAATTCTTCTTCTGTAAATAACACAATTGACTTGACTGCAACATCTCCGACTGCAGTCGAGTACAGATTTGATTTAGATAATGATGGAGTTTACGAAATCATTAACAGTACTGGAATAATTGAAGACTATCAAACTAGCTTGGATGCAGGTGTTTACGATGCAAATGTAATAGTTTTAGATTCAGAGGGCCTGTTCGCTAGTGATAGTGTACAGTTCAGAGTTAATGAATCTCCCAGTTGGCTAGAGATAACAAGAGATGAGCTGATTAATCCGGGCGGAAAAATAAGTTACTTTTTGAGCAATGCCACTGATGATATTGGGGTTGATCGTTTAAGAATTGATTTTAATACTGATATAAACGGGAATGGACAAGACGATGATTTTGTATTGTTTAACAGTTCTCTGCAAATTATTGATGGAGATGCGAGCTTAATATCCGAAAATGACTCACTAAACAAATTAATTACTACTGCTCAAATTTCTGAAGTTGGTACTTACAATATAACTCTCACAGCAATAGACAAGTATGGGTTGACGGCTACTGATTCTCATACTTTTGAGGTAAACACACCTCCCGTTTTAGAGACCTCTGAATTGGGAATTATTGGGGCTGGAAATCAATTTGTTATAGATGCATCGAGTTCAAGTGACACTCAAAACAATTTAACCAAATACGAATTTGATTTTAACAACGATGGGACATTTGATTATACAGAGTGGTATCAAGGATTCGATCATAACCAAGATGGAGTAACAACCTTTCTAGAACGAACTCAAGATCTAGCTCTCGATGGAACTTTTGATGGAAGAGTTAGCTCATCATTGAAGTTGGATTCAAATGGTGACGGTACTGTTGATACTGCGATTGGGGATTTATTCTATGGAACACCCGGAAACTACACCTATACAATTCAAGTTTCTGACAGTCTCGGTTTAACCGATTCCAAAGCATATACTTTTGATATTGTGGAAGGTCCTCAAACATCTTTCAGTGAGACTCCAACCTCCCTAGTAAACCCAGGAACTTTTCAATTTATAATTGAAGATATTAGTTCTAATTCGACAGAGATTGACACTTATGAGTTGGATATCAATAGTGATGGAACCTTCGATCTTCAGTCAGCAGATGGAACTTTCAATGTAGAGTTTAGCACTGCTGGATCTCAAACTCTCACCGCAAAAATAACCGATAAACTGGGTCTTTTCAATGAAAAAGATTTTACTTTTTCAATCAATGCGGCTCCAGAAATAACCAATTTTGATGCAGTAACAAATTCAGAAGATGGCCTAAAAGACGCAGATAACAATGTTATTAAAGCCGGTGAGGCTTTAAGTCATCTCCTATTTTTCTCAGATGTTGACGAAAATGCTAGCTCATTTTCCTTCTCTGTTAATGGAGGATCCGTCAACGAATACACTAGTTTGAATGCGTATCAAGATGCATTAAAGGCTTTTGACACTTCTGGCTTAGCTTCTAACCAGGTTCACACTTTAGAAGTAACAGTTACTGATAATCTCGGCTTAAGCAAAACAGAGGCTTCCAACTTCACAATCAATGCTGAGCCCACTCCCATTATTGATGCAGTAAAAGACAATGAGCTGAATCAAGTATTTGACAGCATTGACTTCTTAATTAATAGCGGTTCTTCACTAGACTTTGATCAGAATGCTCAGTTTTATGAATATAGAATAGATGGTGAACTTTGGAGCCTACAATACACTTCCGCTTCAGCCTTCACGAATGCTATTAATAACGCGGCATCTTCTTTAGAGATTGGGGAACATACAATTGAAGTAAGGGTAATTGACTCTCTAGGATTAATCGGAAACTCTTCGAGTAATTTTACAATTAATCAAGCAACCACTATCACTTCTTTGGATCCGGTCGATTCAGGTCTTGGCGCATCGGGCAATATTATTAATCCTTCTGCAAGCAATGGACATTCTTTATCACCGAGCATTTCTATTGAAGAAGGCAACTCCCCAGTCACTGAATATCAATATAATATTTCTCAAGGAACGAGTATCGACTCTGCAAATTGGGTTTCGGTAGACAAAGATATTAATGGTGATAATACTTTTGATTCTGATGACTTAATTCAAGCAATAAAAAATCAAGGAGATACTTTAACTCAATCCGGAGATTATATTTTAGCGGTTAAAGCCAAAGATTCCATTGGAGAAGGCCCAGTTACAACTGAATCTTTCACCGTTAATGACCAGCCCAAATTGACAATTGATTCAATTGGCCAAGACACTTCAGGAGCAGATTCAAACTCAGATCTCATAAACCCCGATGAGAGTTTAAGCTCTTCAATTGATTTTGATAATGTAACTGGTGAAATTGCGAGTAACGGTGTATCAGTGACCCTTGGTGGAAGTACAAACACCTTCAATACAACTGCTGAAGCAATTTCATTTATTGACAATTTTGATTTAAGTACTTTGTCTGTGGGAGATAACACGCTATCAGTAACTATTACCGATGAATTTGGTCTATCCGATACTGCTTCTCATGTTTTTGCAATCAATGAAAGTCCAAATATTGCTTCTATTGATTCTGTAGAAGGAGATATCGACAATGTGATCGTTAAAGGAAATATGAATTTTGCTATCGAAGCATCAGACTCAAATAATAATATTAATGGGTATCAATTTAAGTTTGATGGTGGCGATTGGTCAGAAACTTATTCAACCGTTGAATTATTAGCTTCTGCTGTTAATAGTACCGGCAATTCTGCAGAGCTGGGAGAACATACAATAGAAGTGAAAGCTTTAGATAGTCTTGGTCTAGAGTCATCAGTTGCAACATCCAATTTTACAATTGCAGATGCGGTTTCCATAAATAGTTTAGATGCAGTTTCTACTGGTTCTGGCGCTGATGGAAATATTATTAATCCCGCCGGGCAAAACAGTTTGAGCCTAGATGTTTCTATAGATGTAAGCGAAGGAAGCATTCCAATTAATTCTTATGAATACAGTATTTCCAAGCTTGGACAATCCGATTCATTCATCAATGTAACGGATGTTAACAATGATAATTCGACTGATGAACAGGATTTAATCAAAATGATTAATGATTCAGCTTCTTCCATAACCGAAGCTGGGAACTATATTCTCAAAGTAAAGATTTCTGACGCACTAGAAACTGCAACTGCATCTAGCAATTTCACCGTTAATGACAGGCCCTCAGTTACATCCTTCGATGTTGTCTCCGAGGATTCACCGAATGAAACACAAGATTCAGGAAATCTGATAAATCCCAATACTAACTTTAATCCAAGTATAGTTGTTGACAATACAACCGGAACAATTTCAAAATTTGAATATTCTCTCGACGGAACAAACTATTCAGATTTTGATGGAAGTACAATCCCCGGAGTAACTAGCGGAACTAGTATTTTTGTGAGAGTTACCGATGAATATGGTCTAACTTCTGATTCAATAGAATCAACATACACTGTTAACAAAGCCCCTGAAGGTGGTGGCATAGACGCAAATGTTTCCGATGCTGATAATACCTTCCATATTGGAAATATGGATTTTGGCTTCACCTCTTCTTTTACTGATTCAACCGGAGAAATAACCGAATATCAATACAGACTTAATGGTAATAATTGGCAAACTGGTTTTACTAATGTAACAACCCTGACATCTTCCATCAATTCTTCTGGAAATGGATTGAGTATCGGTGAGCATACCTTAGAAGTTAAAGCAATAGACTCACTCGGATTAGAATCAAGCGTAAAATCTTCAAATTTCACCTTGGGCAACCCAATTTCCATAACCGGCTTAGATGCTGTCAAA
>JAAUYI010238390.1_pt1 | contig 57023 bp, 58 predicted proteins | sample 7278041 | NCBI WGS metagenome assembly JAAUYI01 (sample SAMN14350216, study PRJNA611818) | marine sediment metagenome | isolation source: surface marine sediment (0.6m) | place: French Polynesia: Moorea | collected 2018-08
AGAAATCAAATCTGAAGCAGCAATACCAGGGTTAATTCAACTTCTCAAAGATGAAACCTCCGATGTGCGTTCTGGTGCGGCATATGCCTTGGGAGAAATCAAATCTGAAGCAGCAATACCAGGGTTAATTCAACTTCTCGAAGATGAAGACCCCGATGTGCGTTCTGATGCGGCATATGCCTTGGGAGAAATCAAATCTGAAGCAGCAATACCAGGGTTAATTCAACTTCTCGAATATGAAGACCCCGATGTGCGTTCTGGTGCGGCAGATGTCTTGGGAGAAATTGAATTTCTATTTCTCAAAGATAAAGTCTTTGATGTGCGTGATAGTGCGGCATCTGCCTTGGGAGAAATCAAATCAGAAGCGGCAATACCAGGGTTAATTCAACTTCTCGAACATGAAGATCCCGATGTGCGTGATAGTGCGGCAGATGTCTTGATATCAATCAAATCTGAAGCAGCAATACCAGGGTTAATTCAACTTCTCGAACATGAAGACTCCTCTGTGCGTTTGTATGCGGCATTTGCCTTGATATCAATCAAATCTGAAGCAGCAATACCAGAGTTAATTCAACTTCTCGAAGATGAAGACTCCTTTGTGCGTTTTCGTGCGGCATCTGCCTTGGGAGAAATCAAATCAGAAGCGGCAATACCAGGGTTAATTCAACTTCTCGAAGATGAAGACTCTGATGTGCGTTATAGTGTGGCATCTGCCTTGGGAGAAATCAAATCAGAAGCGGCAATACCAGGGTTAATTCAACTTCTCGAAGATGAAAACTCCTCTGTGCGTGATAGTGCGGCATTGGCGCTGGGTAATTTAGGAAATGCATCTGATAAAGTTGTTGTTGCTCTGGAGAAATGGTTGGAGGAACAAGAAGATTCAGAATATAAAAAATATGGAATTACTGCTTTGTGGAATTTGGTAGTAGGGGCATCCTAGCTAGAAAATAGGCAACAGGCAACAGGCAACAGGCAACAGGTAACAGGTATTTTCATGATTGGTTGTGTACAAACGTTCATGGGGGGCTAACTTGAAAATAGTTAATCAGCGCGGAGTAGGGGCGCATTGCGTGCGCCCTTGAGGAGTTAGAAATAAAGCATTTTCATACTTGGTTGTGGGATTTTCCCGTGGAGGGCTAGCTTGAAAATAGTTAGGAGTTAGGAGTTAGGAGTTATGAGTGAGGGAATTATTCAGCCTGGTAACGAGGGTTTTGAGGCTCTGCCTCCTGATTACTTATTACTTTCTCTCACACCACTTACTTTCTTCCCAGGTAAAATTACTTGTCTCCTCCATCACTCTATTCTCTGTGTTCTCTGTGTCTCTGCGGTTTTTGAATCAGTAATCTTTGGACGAGATAGGAGTAGTTTGGTGTTGGAATACTAGATGTATAGCTGTAGCCAGGGAAGTTAGGACGTAAACTCTAATATTTTTCACTTGCTTATACGCATTTCAATGTCCTAATCAAAATGGCTACCGCTATAGATAAATGTTAAGAGGCATAGATTTGATGTGAACATCTACACCTCTCTTTATTTTGGAATACAGTACTTGTAGGGTGCGTTATGCTAACATAGCTCCGCACCGAAAAGATTACCGGATGGTGCGTTACGCTGCGCGGCAGGACACCCTACTGGCGTGGCAAGCTTATTAAGGAGAAACGAATGTGATTAGAATGTTTGTCCTATAGCAAATCTATTGTAGGGGCGCAATGCTTGCGCCCTTGCCATTGGTAAAATTATTTTCAAGACTGTTTTTGTTGGGTTGCGCTGTCGCTTAACCCAACCTACACCTAAATGTATAAGAGACGTAGATTTGATGTGAACATCTACGCCTCTCTTCATTATTGGGCAAAGAAAAAAGTTTCTCCTTAGTCCCACTAAATATAGCATCTGATATGATGTCCGCCAAATTACCCATAATATATAGCATTACGCAATTAGGTTAGGACATTTTCACAAATTCGGGTGAGGTGGGCACGGCATCAGTCAGCTTACAACCTATGGAAGAATATTGTGGGTGCCGTGCCCCTACAGGATAATTGATTTTTTGGTATGGTGGACATCCCTCTCCTTTATAAGCAGAGGGAAAGATTTTTGCACAGCAAAAAGCGAGGGTGAGGTTTTTCATCGTCACTGCCTTCTGCCTTCTACTATATAATTAACGTCCAACACCTACATATTGGAAGCCAGCACGAACCATAGTTTCAGGATCGAGGAAGTTACGACCATCAATCACCACAGGATGAGTCATCAACTGAGCCATTTTAGGATAGTCTAAATTGCTGAACTGTTCCCACTCAGTGACTAATACCAAAGCATCACAACCATCAGCTAGCCGTTCCGCATCGGTTTCTACCACTACACCAGAAAGACCATGACGCATACCTGTTTGAGAGATAATGGGGTCATAGGCTTTAACCTTAGCTCCCAGTCGATTCAACTGCTCAATCAAGTTAAGTGCTGGAGCATCCCGCAAATCATCGGTATCGGGCTTAAATGTTAAACCAAGTAACCCTACTGTTTTACCTTTGAGGATTTTTAATACTTGCTGGAGTTTCTCTAAAGCAATTAACCGTTGACGCTCGTTAACACTAACCGCCGCTTTCATCAGTTGAGCCTCATAACCATAATCATCCGCAGTGTGAATCAATGCAGAAACGTCTTTGGGGAAACAAGAACCACCCCAACCAATACCAGCATTTAAGAACTTATTACCAATCCGGGAATCTAAACCAATACCCTTAGCAACTTGGGTAACATCAGCACCCACACGATCGCAAATGTTAGCAACTTCGTTAATAAAACTAATTTTAGTCGCTAAGAAAGCATTGGCAGCATATTTAATCATTTCTGCTGAACTCAAGTCTGTTACCAACACAGATACAGGAGGTAAAGACTGATCTTCTGCATATTGGCGTTCGACAATGGGAGCATATAATTCCTTCATCATGGCAATGGCTTTAGGATTATTACCACCCAAAACAATGCGATCAGGGTTGAAGGTATCATAAACAGCCGAGCCTTCCCGTAAAAACTCTGGATTGCTGACTACATCGAACTCAGCCCCGTATTCCCCTAATCCTCCCTCATCTGGTACACCACCTGCTGGTACTAGGGTTTTTTGGCGTTCGGCAATACCATCCATGACAATCATGCGTACCCAGTCTCCCGAACCGATGGGCACTGTAGACTTATTAACAATTACTTTATAGCCACTATTTAAGTTAGTACCAATTCCCTTGGCTACAGCTTCCACATAGCGAGTATCACTTTCACCAGTAGGTAATGGTGGTGTACCCACAGCGATGAATAATATCTCACCGTGGTTTACCCCTGCTGCTAAATCCGTGGTGAATTTAATTTTGCCACTTTGGATGGCATTTTGCATAATTTCTGATAATCCAGGCTCAAAAATAGGAGATTGCCCGGATTTCATAATTTTGACTTTTTCTTCGTTGTTGTCTACACAAATGACATCATGTCCGATATGAGCCAAGCAAGCACCTGTTACTAAACCTACATAACCAGTACCGATCACACAAACACGCATTCTTTGAACTCCTTGCTTTATGGGGATGATTTACAGACAAAAGGATATGAGCGAAAGCTCCATGTCAGGCCGACTCTGCCAGATATGCAAAAGATTCCTTACCCTACTTTTGTATCAGCATTCATGCGATCGCGGAAATCTTCTATAGTCAGTTTTAACCCTTCTTGTAGAGGTACGCTAGGTTCCCAATTCAACAAAGTTTTGGCTTTGCTAATATCGGGACGACGGCGGCGAGGATCGTCGGATGGTAATGGTTCAAACTGAATTTGAGCATCGGGATTAATCAAATTTTGCACCGCTTGAGCCAATTCTAAAATGGTGTATTCATCGGGATTGCCCAGATTCACTGGACCAACATATTCCCCATTCATCAGCCGCATCAATCCGTCTACTAAGTCAGCAACGTAACAAAAACTACGAGTTTGCGAACCATCTCCATAAACTGTTAATGGAATACCTCGTAAAGCTTGGAAAACAAAGTTACTAACCACTCGACCATCATGTTCTAACATCCTCGGTCCATAGGTGTTAAAAATTCGGGCAACTCGGATATCAACTTTATTTTGTCTGTAGTAATCAAATGAAAGGGTTTCTGCAATCCGTTTCCCTTCGTCATAGCAAGAACGCAATCCAATCGGATTAACGCTACCTCTGTATTCTTCACTTTGGGGGTGAACTTCTGGATCTCCGTACACTTCACTAGTGGAGGCTAACAAAAAACGTGCTTTCACACGCTTTGCTAAACCCAACATATTCAGCGTACCCATGACGTTGGTTTTTACAGTTTTGACTGGGTTGTGCTGATAGTGTACGGGGGAAGCAGGGCAGGCCAAATGGTAAATTTGATCGACTTCCAGGCGAATGGGTTCGGTAATATCGTGGCGAATTAGTTCAAAGTACGGATGACTCATCCATTTGAGGATGTTACGCTTATGACCCGTGTAAAAATTATCTAGGCAAAGGACTTCGTGTCCCTCATTGATTAGTCGATCGATTAGATGGGAACCGATAAATCCAGCTCCGCCCGTCACCAAAATTCTCATAATTTCCCAGATTTTTACAGTGTTGACGTTAGAAATGTTGCTTTTGTTTCTATAGTAACCACAGATGGTAGGTAAATTAGTTACACCAGATTCAGAAGTGTTCGAGTTAGATTAACATCTAAAAGTTAATTATCAAATAATTCAATTAACAAAATATCAAACATTACCTAGTATTTATACTGGTTTAGCTAGTAACTTTACTAAATCTTCAAACATTTCCAGCTTTTCTATGAATACTACTCATAATTTATCGCCAATCTATAATTTCTGGAGATTGGAATCATTTATTACCTGCTCTGCCGATCTAGTACCGATTTAATAAATGATCGCAACACATCCCTTGGTAGAGACGTATCATTGCTACGTCTCTACAAGAATCTATTTGTCGCATTATTTTTTGAAATTGGTATAAATTATTTTTAGCATATTGGTCAACTTTATAACCAGTGCATTGATTAAACAGTTGCTGTAGGGTTGGAATTAACTGTGGGCAGTGCCACTGTTTGAGGGTTATGTGGTTCTCCCAACATTACAATTGAACAGGTGAGTTGATTTACTAATTGGGAGGTAACATCACTAATGGTCAAACCCCCAGTACTGGTACGGTTGTGGATAAAGGGTAATACAACTAAGTCATATAATCTGGCTGCCTGTAAAATTGCTTGGGCAACATTTTCATGGGCAATGATTTGAATCTCTGGTGGGTTTGGCAAAGCTAATTGGGATACAAATAAGGAAAGTTGCGATCGCCTCCAGGTAATTTTGTTAGAACTAGTACGACGTTCACAAACATTGAGTACTGTCACTTGGGCTTGATTTGTCTCTGATAAAATCTGGGCAAACTGGACTGGATATAGAGAGGGTGCTAGTAAATTTTCCACTGGCACTAAGATCCGTTGAATTTTTTGGGGTGATTCTACCAGACGTGCTACCGCCACAGGACAATGGGATGACCAAATGACGCTATCAATCACATTGCCAAATAGCCGCGCTCGCAAACCAGTACGTTTTCCCCAACCCATAACAATTAGGTTGGCTTTTTGTTCCCTGGCTGCGCGACTAATTCCTTGGGCAAAGGCATCATCAATCCGTAACAATGGTTTTGCCTCTACATCTAAAATCCGACTGAGGGCTATGGCTTTAGCTAACAATTGCTCACTGCGCTGTAGAGAATTTTCCAATTGGGGAGCATCCATCTGAGCAGCTGCGGTAGCAATGGCTAAGGGTAAAATTTGCCCGTGGGTTTGCCGTGCGAGCAAGGCAGCCATTTCAATTAAATACTGTTGGGTTTGAGGGTTGTATATGGGGACAACAATGGTAAAAGGGTTGGCATTTTCTTTGGGGGCTGGGTAAGCAGAGGCTGCTAATTCTGGTTCGGGAGTAGGGATAGTTCTCAAACCTGTTGCTACTTGTTTAGTAATTAATGGTCCGAGAATGCAAGTGACGATCGCTAAAATGATGGTACTGTTGAATATGCTAATGTCTAGAAGCTCAGTCCTATATCCCACTAACGTTGCTGCTAATGTTACCCCGACTTGGGGCACGCTCAAAGACCACATGGTTAGTGTTTCTTGCCAGTTGTAGCGATAAACTAATTTCGCTAACAGAGCAGCAATCAGTTTACTGACAATCAATCCTACAGTTACAAATATTGTGAACCACACCAGGCTCATACTGGTGGTAAGAGTAGTTATATCTACCAGTAATCCCAAATTGACAAAGAAAATCGGAATAAACAGGGCACTACCGAGAAAAATGACCTTTTCTTTGACTGGGCCAGAACCAATGACATTGTGTACCGTTAAGCCAGCCAAGAAAGCTCCCACTATTTTTTCCACCCCAATTAGTTGGGCACCCACGGCAGCCAGAAAAACTGTCCAGAGTATAAATAAGAACTGGTTCCCTTCATCTTCCCCAGAACGGCGGAAAAATTCTTTGCCTAAGTAATCCAAACCCACTAAGACGACTAGGCAATAGACAATTAAGGCATTAATTAGGGTAATTAATTGCCAAAAACTGAAACTGTTTCCCCGATTAGCAATACAAAGAGCTAATAATAAAACTGCCCCAATATTAGTAACAACCGTTGCCCCTGTGGTAACATTCACTACCTCATTTCGAGCTATTCCCAGACGGTTAATAATGGGATATGCCAAGAGAGTATGGGAAGCAAGGATGGAGCCAATTAAGATTGCCTGATTCCCATTCAAGCCAAAAAGATATCCAATTAAGAACCCCACCATCAGAGGAACGGCAAATGTTAAACCACCAAAGCCCAAAAAGCGGTTTTTGTAACTGCGAAATTGCTTAATTTCAATTTCTAATCCTGCAACAAACATCAGATAAAATAATCCAATCTCTGAGAGCAGGTTCATCATGGGCGATTGTGTGGGTAATAAATTCCCGCCAAATGGTCCCAAGGCGACCCCAGAACAAACTAAACCTACTAATCCTGGCAGCTTTAACTTTTCAAATAAGATGGGTACGACTAAAATTACGAGCAGGAGAATTACAAAAGGGAAAATTGGTTCTTTCCCTAAAACAGAGGAATTGGATTGCAGAGCTAGAACTTGTAAAATGAGATCCATTGGTAGGATTGGCAAGAGCAGTGGTGTGGCTGGTAATAGTATGGATATTTTTAGTTAAATAATCGTAAAATAGTCTTGACTAATCAGTAAGTTGGGTGATGGGGAATAATTACAACCTTAATTATGGGTGGATTTGACTCAAAATGAATCGCAAGCGATCGTAATCATCTTTGAGTAGCACGCTCAAAGCACGCCCAGCTTGAATTAACCACTGTCGTTCGGCTTGACGCAATTGGTAGACATTGCGGATGGCTGCTGCGGCTAAGGACTCCACCGGTGCGCCATTGACACCAAGCAGGGTGCGTAAAAAATCTAATTCTTCCGTAAATTTAATAATTGCTTCTGGCTCGCATCGATGAACTGCTTGGTGAATTTGTGGTGGACGTGGTGGCAGATACTGATATACGCGATCGCCTGATAATATACCATTGGTTGACATTGGTTCAAATCCCACGATCGCCGCCCGAAATTCAGTTTTGAGCATGGCAAATATTTGGGGTTGCTCTTCACGTAATTCCTGCAAAGACATTCCCAAAGCTACTGGGCGATGTACATTATCTATAGGCATAGTAGTGGCACTATAAACCACTGCATAGACCAAATTGCCAGATTCTTCATCCACAGAACATACCCAACTGCCAAAGGGTGGCATGGAAGGGAAACTCAGGTCATCTGGTTCCAAACACTGAGCTAAAAATTCCGTAGTGGTAGTTTCAATCACCTCTGCTAAATGATTGGGGTGGCGTGAGCTACTGTCAAATTGCGGTAATGGAAGGCGCATAATTTATACAGACCTGTAATTAGTTATTTGTCGTTAGCCAAATTCACAAATGACTAATAACAAATAACTAATTTCTATTTACTTACGTCCTGCTGTGGGATCTACAGGCTCTAATTCGGAGAGTCTAAAGGTAATTAATTTATCCCAATTACCACCTTCAAACAACACTGCTACTTTACCATCACTGACCCTCTGCACGAGTCCTTCGTAGCGATAGTAAGTATCCCCAGGATTTTTGACACGAACGGTTGCTCCAGGCAGAATCATTATATTTCACCTCTATATTTTCTGTTTCTAGCTTAATACTTGTGATGAGTCATTTGGTATTGACCGATTTATCTATGGAATCAATCTAAAATTCAAAATCTAAAATTGTCTGACCCATCATTCTGGTTGTGAGAACCCATAACTGGAAAATACTTGAGAAAAAATTAATAATACTTGCGCCGGGAACGAAAATTTGCTACAGATTCCACTATGCCCACGGCAATAAAATTAGTCAGCATGGCAGAACGACCATAACTCATCCAAGGTAAGGGAATACCCGCTACAGGAGCTAAACCAACGGTCATGCCAATGTTGATTGTCATTTGGAAAATAATCATAGATAAAACACCCACAGCTAATAAAGAGCCGAAGTTATCCTTTGCTGTTTGGGCAATGTGCAACAACCGCAGGCAAACTAGACAGAAAGCAGATATTAGTATCAAGCAGCCAATAAAACCTAATTCTTCTCCCACCGCCGAAAAAATAAAGTCCGTATGCTGTTCCGGCACAAAACTAAGTTGAGTCATAGGTCCTTGATTCAAACCCCATCCGAACCATTCACCAGAACCAATGGCTATCTTAGACTGAGCTTGGTGGTATCCAGCTGCCAAAGCATCTTGGTCAGGGTTGAGAAACACGGTTAATCGAGACTTTTGATAATCTTTTAACAGATTATTCCAAGCAAATGCTCCCAACTCTCCACCCAAGAGATTCAGTCCTAATCCACCAAGGGCACTAATTGCAAATCTCCGCCCAGGAATACAAACCAATGCCACTATACCCATGGCGATAGACCAAGCAATCCAACCTGGTTTGTATAAATTATCTAAAATTGCGGCAATTACCGGAGAAATCAGCAATAACAGCCAACCAGGATTAGCATTAGCCCAATACAACATCCCTAATACAATCGCTCCAAACACCAGTGATGTTGCCAAATCTGGTTGAATAAATACCAGTAACCAAGGTACAGCGGTAAAAGCTAAAACATAGAACACATGGTTGAGTTTAGAGGCTGTACGCTTGTGTAGTAAAGCGGCGATAGTAATAATCACAAATATTTTGGCGAATTCTGATGGTTGGACATTAAAGCCAAAAACGGTAATCCATCGCTGGGCTCCTTTAGCACTAGTACCAATCAGTCTTACGGCTATCAAACTCATATTGGTAAGTACGTAGGTTGCCCAGTGAAATTGCAACCAGTTTTGATAAGGTATGCGGGCAATTACCAGTGCTAAAAATACTCCCACTATACCTGTAATCCAGTGCCAAACCCAATCATAAAGACCTTGATTGATTTCCGTACTGCGGATCATAAGTCCACCAAAAATGGTCAGACCCACGGCTAGGACAAAGAATGGCATATCCATCTGTTGCCAGGGTTTAAAGAAGGATTGATAGATGAATTTGGAGAAAGAAAAGCGGGATTTTTTTAACAACATGGTAGTGGCAATTTGTGGGTTCTAGCTGGGAGTGTTACTCATGTTTACAAATCTGTATTCTTAGCATCCATTCCCTTACCCTGAAAAAATTAGGAATTATTTAAGATAGAGCTGCAACTGATACTTTACCGGCGATCGCTAAGGCAATATCCTTGAGAGCCTTAGCACTGGGAGAATCTGGATCGCTGACAACTATGGGCACACCGCGATCGCCACCCAATCTAGTGGACATTTCTAAGGGTATACAACCCAACAAGGGTATTCCTAATTCTTTGGCAGTCTTTTCTCCGCCACCAGAACCAAAGATGTCATACTGTTTCTCTGGCATATCTGGAGGAATAAAATAACTCATATTTTCCACAATTCCCAATACCGCCACATTCATCTGTTGGAACATCCGCAAGCCTTTGCGGGAATCTAGTAATGCTACGGTTTGCGGTGTAGTCACAATTACTGCCCCCGCCATAGGTACAGCTTGGGTTAATGTTAATTGAGCATCCCCAGTACCGGGGGGCATATCCACAATTAAATAATCCAGTTCTCCCCACTCCACCTGATAGAGGAACTGGCGGATGACTCCATTTAACATCGGTCCGCGCCAAATCACTGGTTGATCGCGATCAATTAAAAATCCCATGGATACTAATTTCACACCATGGTTAAAAGCTGGTTCTAAGATATCCCCCTTTTCAGAGCTTTGGACTGCAATCTGGGCATCAGCTAGCCCTAACATGGTGGGATCATTGGGACCGTAAATATCCGCATCCAGTAAACCAACTTTTGCCCCTGTTTGTGCCAAGGCAACGGCGACATTTACCGCCACTGTGCTTTTACCCACACCACCTTTACCACTGGAGATAGCGATAATGTTTTTAATCCCTGGAACCCCGGTGCGGTCTGGTAAACTTTTTTGCTGGGGAGTTTCTGCGGTTACTTCCACCGCTACATCTGTGACTCCCGGTAGTTGTTTGACTGCTTTTTGACAGTCTTCAACAATAAATTCCCTTAATGGACAAGCTGGTGTGGTCAACACCAATGTAAAACTAACTTGACCGCCATCAACTTTGACATTGCGAATCATGTTCAGTTCTACCAGACTTTTGCGGAGTTCTGGGTCTTGTACCGGTCGCAAAACTGACAATACTGACTGGGAATCTAAGACATCGTACATAGTGTTTTCACCCTTGCTGCCGCAACAAATTTTAACAAAAATTTAGTGTCTTATAGGAATTTTAACTGGGTTGGGATGGGTTATTTGCCGCGAACGAAAAAGAATTACAAATCAAAACAACTATCATTGATTGATTTTCTGTTGTTAGCAACGGCTTGTAAGGCTGCGGCTTCCACCGCTTCCACCAAAGCTCGTGCTACCCGATCTGCATAGGGACGGGAAAATGACCAAATCAGTGGCGATAACCAACCCCTGAGGGTGACAGAATATGACAAGTAAGTACCACAAACTGTGGATTCCACTTGATAAATCAACCTTTCTTCCACACCGGGGATTGCTAGCACTCGTATACTCAATAACTGTTGGCTCACGACCCTTTCCACGAAAAAACGAATGGGAATGGGGGACAATCTAGTTACTGCTTGAAAAATCAATCCCGGTTTGGGTACTAAGCCATAAGGAACATTAGTGCTTTTAAGTAATGGATGCCAAGAGACATCTGCCAGGTCAACTATTTTCCGCCATACTTCATCTGGTGAGGCAGAACTAATTTCTCTATAGTGTCGTACTAAAGAAGCACATAACCGCCGGCGTTTGTGGTGGATGAATTTGGATAACCAATTGTGCATTTTCCTAATCCTCCTCCTAGTTATACACTTTGTGGGCACTTTGCCATAGTCAACAAAAATTCAATTATTCAGATCGTATATTGTTCCACTGTCAACAGTCCAACAGCCGCACCACGTAAATTAATGGATTGTCCGTTTTGAGTTGGGGTCCTTTGTCCCCATCTCAAAACCCCGCTCAAACCGCTCAAACCTTCTTCAAGCTTCTATCGCCAACAGCAAATATACGAGATTCAATAAACTCTTCTGGGTTAAGTAATGAAAATGTTCTCATGGAACCGTTGCTTGGCTGACAAGGGTTTTATCATGCCTCAATGTCAAGATTTCTTGAGTCAAGAATATGCCACAGCTTTCTATTTATACCCAAATTGTTGATAGCAAATAACTTGAAAAAACTTAATAAGTATACAAGGTTATACGTATTGAGGGAGAATAACTTTAGTCATGACCATCCATTTTATTGGATGCTTGACTTTCCATTAAGAAAGTAGGTTCGGGCAATATCAATCTATTTGATTGCAGCGATCGCCCCAAATTTTCAGTTTAAAATTTGTTGCTTTCTGAAAACTTTTATTTAGTTCCTTGAAGTTATGTTGACAAATTCTCAAACCCAAAATTTACCAACAGAATCATCTACATCTTTACCACCGGCTGATGCCAAAAGTAGGGTCAGTCAATTTATGAAACAATTGCAAGACCAAATTGCTGACGGTTTGGAAAAGTTAGATGGTGTGGGTAAGTTTCAGGAAGATAGTTGGGAGCGTCCGGAAGGGGGTGGCGGGCGATCGCGGGTTCTCCGTGAAGGTGCTGTATTTGAGCAGGCCGGTGTCAATTTCTCGGAAGTTTGGGGTTCTCAATTACCGCCTTCGATTTTAGCCCAACGTCCAGAGGCCGCAGGCCATGGCTTTTATGCCACAGGTACTTCTATGGTGTTACATCCTTGCAATCCCTATGTACCCACCGTTCACCTCAATTATCGTTATTTTGAAGCTGGTCCTGTGTGGTGGTTTGGAGGGGGTGCGGACTTAACACCTTATTACCCCTTTGCTGAGGATGCCACCCATTTCCACAAAACCTTCAAGCAGGCTTGTGATGCCCATCACCCCGATTATTATCCTGTGTTCAAACATTGGTGTGATGAATATTTTTATTTAAAACATCGCCAGGAAACTAGGGGAATTGGTGGGTTATTTTTTGACTATCAAGATGGTCGTCAACTACCTTTATATCGCGGTCCCCATGCCGATGGTGAGGCAGCTAAGTATAGTGATCAACTGGGAACATTAGCACCCCGTACCTGGGAAGAAATATTTGCTTTTATCCAAGATTGCGGTAATGCCTTTTTACCTGCCTATGTACCTATTGTCCAAAGAAGGCATGGGATGGAATATGGCGATCGCCAACGTAATTTCCAACTGTACCGTCGAGGAAGATATGTAGAATTTAACTTGGTTTATGACCGAGGTACTATTTTTGGCTTACAAACCAATGGACGCACTGAATCCATCCTCATGTCTTTACCACCATTGGTACGCTGGGAATACTGCTATCAACCAGAGCCAAACACCCCTGAAGCTGAGTTATACGACACTTTCCTCAAACCTCAAGATTGGATCCACTGGAAAGGAAGACATCAGTAGTTAGTGTGAGTTATAATACTATGAATAAGGTATATACCAAGAGATGACATTTAGGACTGTGGCTTGTTATTCTCAAGCTACAGCACTAAATAAATCCAAGTGTTATCACCTGAATAATTCTTTAAGGGTGGTAGTTATTCGATTTACGGGAATAACTAACACTTCACCGTGGAAATTATTTGGGTTCATTGTTCCCATACCAATTTCAATTTGAAATAGTAAAGCTAACCAGGGGAGGTAGCGTGATTCAAATCGAGCAAAAAACCCATACAGCCGCAGATGGCAATAATATTATTGTCTTAACACCAGCAGGTCGTTTGGACATTACTACAGCTTGGCAATTTCGCCTGAAACTACAGGAATGTATTTCTAAAATTACACCCAACTTAGTTGTGAATCTCAGCCAGGTAAACTTTATTGATAGTTCTGGTCTGACATCTTTAGTAGCCGGTATGCGAGATGCGGATAAAGCCAAAGGTAGTTTCCGTATTTGTAACGTACATCCAGAGGCAAAACTTGTATTTGAAGTCACAATGATGGACAGCGTGTTTGCAATCTTTGAAACTGAAGAGGAGGCTTTAGAGGGCGTTCCATCTAGTGCTGTTAGTTAAGTAGCTTGATTGTAAAAAGTATTGATTGGCAGCTGATTGGGTCTTGGGCTAAATAACACAGAGTTTATCACTCAAAATTTAAGACTTCAAACTTAATATTTTTCTCGCTTTGTATAACAGCAAGGTTCCCATATAGCTCCCCAAGAAGCATTTTCAGTGATAGGATTTATGCGTCTATTCCCAAGTAACTTCAAAAGCTAGGACAACCTGCACTGTATTATCTAAATAAGTAAAAGGAGTGGCAGTAAACTGAATAACTGCCAAAAACTAATTGCTGCCAGTTTACATTAATGACATTAGCTTGCTCTGTGAATAGAGTCAGGCTATTTTTTGTGAGGATAGGATAACCTCATAATTAATAATTTTACTTAACAACCTATGTTAATTTACATACCGATAATTGGCATCAGGGGTAAAACCCCCCATTTAAATTGGGGATTGTTTCAGTGACCAAACAGTAATCGATATCAAGCCAATGGTGGGACTTATTGCGGAAGACAGGTAAAATAAATTTGCACCAATAAGTTATTGTAAATATCAAACGATCGCTATCAGTTCCCATCTCAACTTGGCAAAGTTGGCTGGAAACGAGAGAATAAAATTACATCGCCCTGAAACAAAATTTGTGAATAACGTCCGTACTGTCTCTGATACAAAGCGAACCTTCTACACCCTTCATACCCGCCCGATAAATACTATTTATCGACGGGTAGTAGAAGAATTGATGGTAGAAATGCATCTGCTGTCAGTGAATGTTGATTTTAACTACAACCCAATTTATGCTTTGGGTGTTGTCACCACCTTTGAGCGTTTCATGGCAGGTTATAAGCCGGAACAGGATAAGGAGTCGATTTTTAACGCCCTTCTCAAGGCTGTGGAGGTAAATCCAGATACTTATAAACAAGATGCTCAACGCTTACAAGCTGTAGCAAATGATTTGCCCGTTTCAGATTTAATCGGGTGGTTAAGTCAAAGCACTCAGTTAGATAGAGATGCTGAATTACAAAATACCCTACAAGCGATCGCAAATAACTCCAACTTTAAATACAGTCGTTTATTTGCGATCGGTTTGTATAGTTTATTGGAATCCTCAGATCCAGAATTAGTCAAAGATGAAAAGCAGTGTAATGAAGCTGTTAAAACCATTGCTGATGGTTTGAGTTTATCTGAGGACAAAATCATTAAGGATTTGGAGTTATATCGCTCAAACCTAGATAAAATGACTCAAGCTATGATTGTAATGGCAGATATGGTTGCTGCCGATCGCAAAAAAAGGGAACAACGTGCTACACCATCAGATAGCACACCAGCTCCCCCAACTAACAACGAATAACTGGGAGTTAGGAGTTAAGAACACAATTCATAACTCCTCACTCCCAGCTTTGGATTATTAAACCCCCAGTACTTTGTACATTAAGCTACTGATTCCAGTACTTTGTACATTAAGCTACTGATTAAAGAGAGCGCGAACGCCCCCATAATGGCGCTCCAAATACCGAACCGCAGACGAAAGCCTTGAACTAGCCAAGCAGCAAGACCAAAACAAATCACGGTAATAATAAATGTGAATAAGCTTGAAAACAAGTCAAACGTGAGAAAGTTTGGAACTACAAAAAATAATCGTAAAAATGGTCTGATAATTGCGGTAACAATCCCCAATACGGCAGCTGAGATAAATGCTTTGCCTGGAGAATCAATTTCTACTCCCAAGGGGAGTTTGCTAATAATGTATAAGCTGACAGCTGTTATAACCCAGGTAATTAACAGGGCTACGATATTATTCATTGCCACAATCCCTGAAACTTGAATGGCGGTTTACGAAGCCTTACGTCATCTGAAGTAAATAACGTATACTATACCAAGTTGCTGGCATGGTTAGTGAAGTACCCCTAGTTTCGCTATAGCCTTCGGCATAGCTTTGCTAACGCTACACTAGGGGCTAAGCGCTGACGCGCACGCTCCACGCTAAGCGGAGCTATGCCGTAGGCTTTACGCGTCTCATTCGCCGTTGCTCCGTTAGGTATCCCAAAAAAAAATGGGTATCCGGAACCAAATCCGGTCTGAGTCTTACACAGCGTCTCTGGCATTTCTGCCTTTATCCCCTCAAGGAGGAACCCGCGCAGCCGTAGGGCTAGCAAACACTGTTTGACTATTTGTAACTTAGCAGGAATTTTATGTATAAGGGAAATTTATTTTATATATCTTTATCTTTACAGGATTGAGGGAGTGAGGGTTGATGGTTGATGGTTGATGGTTGGTGGTTGACAGTTGACAGTTGACAGTTAATAGTGTTGAATTCATCACTCCTTCACTCCTTCCCTCCGGGCGGGGAAACCCCGCCCCTACTCCTTCACTCCTTCACTCCTTCACTCCTTAGTTCCTCAAGCATCAAGGCTTTACCGGCACTGTCTGGGGCTGGCTTGGTGCAGTTGGTATGGGGGCTTGATTATTTGATGGTGGTAGATTGAAATTAGGACTACCTGGAGAAAGATTGTTTGGGGCAGGATTAATAGGTGTAGGTGTGGTAGATGAAGAGTTATTAGAAGCTCCTGAGGGTCCAGGAATAATTCCTAAGGCAACGCGATCGCCTCCAACTTGCCTTAGTATATCTAATGTTTCAATCACATCATTATACGTAGCAGTACGAGATGCATTTAATACTAATATACCCTGAGGATTTTGTTGTAGGTACTGTTTTAATTTCTCTGCTAGCTTCTCCTTAGTCACGGGTTCTTTTTCCACAAAAGTCTGACCAATGGCATCTATGGTGACAGGTAAGATATTGCGCTTACCGGGTTGTGAATTAACCTGAGAAGAACTGCCCGTTTGTGCTTTGGGTAAGTCTACATTAATTGCTTGCTGGCGAGTAAATTGCAAGGCGGCGAGTAGAAAAAATGTGAGGATGCAAAAAACAACATCAATTAAAGGAATTATTTGAATTTGTACGTCTTCACCAATATTTTGCAGATTAATTTTCATTATCGACCTCTCACACCGGATATCAAGTTGTAATCTCTAATTAATTATCAAGTCTCAGAATCCTTTTGATCCCCACTTTCAGCCAACTTATTTTGATTTGGTTCGGTATAATTGGCGAACTGATTATCTATAGATTCTGTGGCGGAAGCATCACCAACGTCTATATCTTTGGTGGTAGATTGTTGTGGCTTAACTCCAAAAGTGCTTGTATCGCGGCTGTGACGATATTCTGGGGGTGATTGTCGATACAGTAATTCTAGCTCATTCCCCGCTCTGCGAAACACTTTGGCTTGGTTAATCACAAAACTTTGAAATAGACGGTAGAATACCAAACTAACAATGGCTACAACTAGTCCAGCAGCAGTACTAATCAAAGATTCACCGATACCGGAAGTTACACCGGCAGCAGCTTGGGTTCCCAAGTCTCCGATTCTAATGGCACCTAAAGAAGTAATTAAGCCTAAAACCGTACCTAATAATCCTAATAGGGGAGATAAGGCTATCACCACTTCTAATAGCTTTTCTCCCCGGCGCATTCCTGCTAATTCTTCTTCGGCGCTGGATTCTAATGCCAATCGGAAAGTTTCTGGATCTGTGGAGGATAGGTTTAAAGGCGCGTAAAGAAATCTACCAATGGGTTGATCAGTTGCCCGTTTAGCTATATCTCTGGCGATTTCCCAATGATCTTTAGCCGCTTCCAAGACGCGATCTACTGTTGCCCTTTCTTGGCTTAAAATCCGCAACCAAAACCAAAATCGCTCAAAAATAACGCTCAAGGATAAAATTGAGAGGGCTAATAGGGGCCACATCGCAGGACCACCTTTTTGAAATAGTTCTAATATATCCACTGCTGTAACTCTCCTCTTTCCATGCTTCTGCAAATATCCCTAATTACTTTATTCGTTAGAATTAATGCACTATCTTGATTATTGCGGAATTACCAATATTTAGGGAATAGCTACAGTTGTATTGGTAGCATTTTCCTGATTAATTAGTGCGGTTATTCCCACAGGAAGTTTAGGGCATAATTTGTCAAAATTAAAGACAAGTAGAGGTTAATCTCATGAAGTTTTCTATCCAATCTATTTATACATGGTATCGTAATTTGCTCCGCAATCCTAAGTACAGATGGTGGGTAATTTTAGGTACTTTGGTGTATCTTATTAGTCCCATTGATATCGCTCCTGATGTGATTCCAATTTTAGGACAAGTGGATGATGTGTTTTTATTAACACTATTAGTTACTGAAGTTTCTACTTTATTAATTGAAGGTTTTAAATCACGTCAAGGTCAATCGACCGCAGAGAATGTAGCTAGTACTACTTATGGAGTAAATACATCTACAGATCATACTGTTGATGTTGATGCTGTTTCTGTAAAATAATATTAAGCGATCGCTACTGGCAATCCTGTTTCTGCGGAACGTCTAGCAGCATCTGCAACTCTCAGGGAGTATAAACTTTCTGCGGGAGTAATATACAAAGGGGTATTGCGAAGTAGATGCTGCAAAACCATAGCTGTATCTTTAGCAAATAAACCCCGACGACTGGCTATGTTCATCGGCATACTTGCTCCTGGTGTTACTAATACTCCTTGTTCGCCATCGATAATAATTCCCCCTTTGGAGCCATGCACTTCAAATCTGCGTTCGCGGCGCCATAGGGTTTCTCCTTTAGCGTAGGTAATTTGCCCCAATAATCCACTCTGAAATTGTAATTGAGCTATACATATACAACCTTGGTAATATTCACCATCTGTCTGCCAAAATCGGTTGTGACAATTAACTGTCAAAACTGGACTAAATAAATCCACCAGACGATGGACGCGGGAAAGAGCGCCCATTAAGGGAAAACCAAACATCTGGTGGTGGTAACTCCATTTACGGGGTGCTGGTAATTCAGGTTTGATGGTGCTGTAGCGGACATAAAAAATTTGACCTATATCGGGCAAATGTTGTTTTAAAGCTTGATGTACTCCCCCCAGTATTTCAATATGTTCCACATGGAGGAGTTTCCTTTGGATTTTGGCAAAGGCAATAATTTCCTCAGCTTCCGCCACATCCAAAGCTAGAGGATACTCAACTACTACGTGTTTTCTCTGAGAAAGGGCAGCTTTGGCGATCGCTCCATGTTCTCGATTGATGGTAGAAATAATTACTAGATCGATGTCTTCTCGGTTAACTAACTCTTCCCAAGTAGCGATCGCTTCACAATTAAACTCTTGGGCAAAGGTGATAGTTCTTTCTGGAGAATGACCACAAACAGCAACTAGTTGAGCCTTAACCGCAATTTCATCACTGTGTAATACTTTTGCCCTCGTTTTTGCTGCATATCCAGTACCTACTAAACCCACCCTAATTCTTGATGTTGTAAATGTATACATAAGTACTAATATTTAGGACAATATTTCAGTGATAAACAGCAAGAGGCATTTCCCTTAGGAGAGAAGAAGTGATGGAAGCAAAGAAATCAACCATCAACTAACAACTAACAACTAACAACTGACAACTGAAATATCGTAAGAATAAACCAAGACGATTGATTGGCAAAATAGGTTTTTCCAAACACATCTATAATATTTTTTGATGAAATAGGGATTTACTGCCTTTTTTAAATAAATAAAACTTATCTATATTCGGGAACTAAATTTCATTACTAATCCGTGGCGGATCAGAGTGGTTTACCTAGTTGCATCCTGCTATTTTTCTCGTAGTATCAGAATTGAAGCAAATTTGGATCGCTATTCCATTTATTAGAGATAGTGCGATCACTGCTTGAGAATAACTTATATTGCCGTTGGCATTAAAGAGAGGAAAATAATGGCAACTTACAAAGTAACACTCGTCAATGCAGAAGAAGGTATAAACCAAACTATTGACTGTCCTGAAGATACCTATATCTTAGATGCAGCAGAGGAAGCTGGTTTAGATCTACCTTACTCCTGTCGTGCAGGTGCTTGCTCTACTTGTGCTGGTAAAATTACGGCTGGTAGCATTGACCAATCCGACCAATCTTTCTTGGATGATGACCAAATCGAAGCTGGATATGTATTAACTTGTGTTGCTTATCCAACCTCTGATTGCACCATCGAAACCCACCAAGAAGAAGCACTCTACTAGAGATTTTCTCGCACCTGAAAGCAAACTCTTGTCAGAGCCACCAAGAGTTTGACATTCGGTGCATAGAGAAAGCGGTTGAGACAGAATTTTACATAAATATTTTCTGCTCGTTCTGCTCAGTCTGCTAAAACAATGATTTAGCAAAAAATACATATCTATGATTTAGTTTAAAGCAGGAACATGAAATATTTGTTCCTGCCTTAACTTAATTTTACGGTTACTGGATCTGACTTAGTGGCTTAATTTGAGTACCGGGATAATAAAACTGGAGAATCCGATCGCTAGACCAACCTAATTTGGCTAGATTTTGCGCTCCAGTTTGACTCAGCCCTACTCCATGTCCTAATCCACCACCAATAAAGGCGTATCCCCAGAGTCCTGGTTTACCTTTGTTGAGGGCTTGTAAATAAAACAAAGTACTCTTGGGAGCAAAAAAGGCACTGCGAACTTCATCTTTGTGTAAATAAAAAGTACCAATGTCAGTTTTGACTGCTAGTTTGAGAATGCGCCCTCCTTCGCTGCGTTCAACAACCTGCATTCCTTGCAACTTCTTAAATTTGGCATAGGGACTGTTTTTAACCCTCATAAATTTTTGCAGTCCCTTAGTAATATTTTCTACCGTACTTTCCCTACGCCAGCGAAACATACTCCACTCGCTTTCATTGAAGCCTTTTTTGAGACTGATAAATCGCCGGAAGTTGGTTTCCGAGGATAAACTATTGGCAGATAAGTTCCAAATATTACTAGGGGTATCCACCACTGGCTGTAAGTAAGGTCGGTTTTCTCCATCCCACACATCACTAAAAGCAGCAGTTACTCCCCCAGTGGTAGAAGAATATAAGGCATCTACTAACTGATTTTCATAGGTTAGTACCATACCCTTAGTAGCAGCGATCGCTTGATCTGTACTGCTGGAAGTTCCATCTAGTCCGTAGTAAACCTGACAGTGGGTATCCGCGCATAATTCATACCCATCTACCTCAAATCTCCGTAAATTCCTCAGAGCATAAGTCCGGGCAATAATGGTCTGTGCTTCTAGGGATGGCATGGGGGCATTAGTGCCGATTTCATAGGGCACCACCCCCCGCAAATAGGTTTCTAGGGGGACATGATTTACAAGGGTGTAGTTACCATAGGCATTGGGTTGGATTGCCAAACTACCGCCATAAGAACGAGAATTTTTTGGTTTCTGACCCCGGCTGACGACAATTAAATTTTTACCGCTACTAATTTCTAAGCGATTGCGGCTGTAACGATAACCATCCACAACCCAACTGACTACGGGTACTTGCTTGAGAATCTTACTATCTATATATGCTGTTTTTTGGCCAGCAGCTTGCGCGCTGTCCAGTAAGAACCGCCTGAGTAAAGGAGTATTGTAAACATCCCTTTTTGCCCACACTTGCCAGCGTTCCGGTTGGGCAATTTCCACCTCAATCCCTTGCTTCCGCCATCTTTTAGCACTATCCTCAGCAGTTTCAAAGGTGCGAAAAGTTCCCAACACCACCCGTTCGTCTAATACTGGTTGGGATAAAGCCTGCATCCCAATTTCTAGCTTCACCGGATTAGCCGTAACTAATTTACGTCGCCCATTACCTTGCTTAAATTTTAACTGCAAGCGATCGCCCTGAGCTGGTTGCAGTTGTAATACATCCTTTGATTGACTGCCAAATCGCTGTACTATACCAATCTTCAGCTTCACATCCGATTGTTTTGCCCCTAGACTTGGTGTCCCCGCGAACCCTAGCCAACAAAAAATTGCGATCGGCAAGGCTTGACATCCTTGGCGGATCGCAGTACCAGAAAAAGACCAGAACGAGATATTCATGAAAATATTTTCTACTAACAGTGCAAAATATTGGTGCACCTTAGGTGTGGCGTTTGTTACCCCATAATAGCATTGTATTTTTTCTAATTACTTGCAAAATAAACTCATAACGAGTATGATTTATTTAGATAAGAGAACACTTTTAGGGAAAAGCTGTTATGGTCAGGGTAGAAAAAATTCCATTGCACCAAATTCGGCGACCCTTGCCAAGGCTAAACGATCCGGACAAGGTACAAGCCTTAATGGAATCAATTCGGGAAATTGGGCAACAAGAACCCATAGATGTTTTAGAAGTAGATGGACAATACTACGGATTTTCCGGGTGTCACCGCTATGAAGCTTGTCAGCGTTTAGGGCAAGAAACCATTCTAGCCAGAATTAGGAAAGCACCCCGTAGTGTATTGAAAATGCATTTAGCGTAATAGTCAATAGTAATTACTTATTTGTGATCAACAACCAATTAGGAGTAGATTATGGCAACTCAAACAGGAGCATCCCTACCAGTGAACATCGGCATTGACGAAGCTAGTCGCGTGAAAATTGCTGAAGGACTATCTCGTTTGTTAGCTGACACCTATACTTTGTATCTGAAAACTCACAATTTCCATTGGAACGTAACTGGACCAATGTTCCAAACATTACATTTAATGTTTGAAACCCAGTATACAGAGTTAGCCTTAGCCGTAGACTTAGTTGCAGAACGCATTCGAGCATTAGGCTATCCCGCACCAGGAACATATAGCGAATACGCCGAACTCACTTCTATACCTGAAACTCCAGGAGTTCCCAAGGCTAAGGAAATGATCCGTTTATTGGTGGAAGGACAAGAAGCTGTAGTGAGAACCGCTCGTTCCATCTTTCCTGTAGTGGAAGAAGTCAACGACGAACCTACGGCAGACTTATTAACTCAGCGAATGCAAATACATGAAAAAAATGCTTGGATGCTGAGGAGTTTGCTGGAAGATTGACACTCTCACCATCACACCCTGCGGGTGTGATGGGAGATTCTTGCTTCATCGGGTTTGTCTAGCTCTAGGTAGTCTCCGTCCTAGAACCCCGTCCAGATTCCCCTCCACAAGCATCTGTTTAAGGTTCACTGACTGCCCGGCAGCAAACCAAACAATACTTATTTGTATGTATCGTCTTCTCATTCATAACATTCGACCCCCCGGTATTCCGGTATTTCCTTTTGGTGATGCGAGTTATCTGGCGAGAAACACCAATCTTGCCTCACTAGGCACATCTGAGTGCGTTGGCTTTTTTTATTTTACCACAATTGTCGGTCGTAATTCATCTCCCGTTTTAGCGTAAAGTCTACGGCTCCCGCTGAGTCCTAACTCCTACGGAGACGCTCCGCGAACGGACAGGCTGCGCGTACCGCAAGGTCGTCCGTAGGACTTACGCTTACCGCGCAGCCTGTGCTTTGCACTTAGCCATGCCCAAAGGGCTATAGCCCCTTCGTCGCTGTAACGGGAGTCCTCTTACTCCATTCAAGATAGAGGAGTGATGGAGGGAAGAAGTGAAGGAGTGATGGAGTGGTGGAGGGAAGGAGTGAAGGAGGGAATAAAAGAAATAAATAATATTTCTCCCTTGTCTCCCCACACTTCCCACACTCCCCACACTCCCCCTGCTCCCCAAATTTTCCATTTACCAAATAAATGTCCAAAACTGATTTTACTCAAAGGCTACAGGAGTTAATGCAACAAGTGGGTGTTGCAAGTTTTAGAGAACTGAGCCGTATATCTGGTATCTCCGAACGTCAAATCTTACGCTTGCGACGGGGAGAGATTGAGCAAATGCGCCTAGATGTGTTACTAAAGCTATGTTCAACATTAAATATGCCATTGAGTGAATTCGTAAGTAATTTTTCTCAACTAGAGCTGAAAAGTGATACACAATCAGCCAACCCAGAATTATCCCAACAGATAGCAGATTTACAAACAGAGTACCAGCGATCGCAACAACAGCTGGTACAACAGCAAGAATTATTACAACAAGAGTTCCAGCAATCCATGTTACAATTGCTGGAATCTTTACTTTTACAATTCCCCACAGCCGCACAGAAGGCTCAGGAGAATCCTCAGCTACCAGCATTCAAAATCATCCCGTTGGTACAAAAGCCCTTGGAAAAGCTATTACAAGCCTGGGAAATGGAAGCGATCGCTCCTGTGGGGGCAGAAATACCATATAATCCCCAAGAACATCAATTAATGGATGGTAATTTAGCTCCGGGAGAACTCGTAAAGGTGCGTTACACTGGTTACCGACAAGGTAATAAATTAATCTATCGAGCCAAGGTAAGTCCTGTCTATTCCTCACCATCTTGAATTACTTTCCCTCGATAAAAATCCAAAATTCCATGACGATGATACATTTATAACTAGATATGACCTAGTGATGTTGCATTGGGACTACTGTTTCGATATCCTATTTAGTAAATCTGTTACCGTAGCTCTTGAGTCAATGAGAGTTTATGCTGATTTTTGTTCCAAGCCATAGCCAATAATCATGACGATCGCATAATGATTGTCTTTGGGAAAAGCCCAATTGAAAATGATGAATATTATATATGGATAACCATCAAATAAAAATTATTAAACCAAGTGGAAGTTTAGATGCTAGTACATCACAAGAGTTGCGATCGCAAATTACTGAATTGATTCAGAATGGTGTCAAAATAGTTTTGGTAGATTTTCAAGATGTGACCTTTATGGATAGTTCTGGATTGGGAGCTTTGGTCTTATCATTTAAAGCCTTGCGAGCAGTTGATAGCCAACTATTTATTTGTTCTGTCAACCAACAAATCAAAATTCTGTTCGATCTTACTGGTATGGATAAGGTATTTACAATATTTGCCAATCAAGACGAATTTTATCAATCAGTGTTTTCCCACAGTTAACTAAACTGCATTCTCAGGATAGATAAATCGTCTTCAAAAGATGATTGCAAGTTGTAATTAATTAAAAACTTAATAATTTGCTCTAGCTGGCAATTAGAATCTTTGGAGACAGCAACTAGGGTCTGAATAAAAGCATCTAACCCCCAAATATTTCCATCAGATTTGGTAATTTCATAAGCACCGTCACTAAAAATATATAGACTGCTATCTTTTTCAACTTTACAGATAGCATCAGTATATTTTGCCCCAGAGAACATACCAATGGGCATACCGGGAGTTCTTAATTGATGTACAGCAAGAGAATTCCCATTCTCAGAAACTAATATTGCTGGTGGATGACCTGCACTAGCATAAATTAATTTTTGTTGAGATAAATGATAAACCCCATACCAAATAGTGAAATATTTATCATTTTGATAATTCATGGGAAAAGTTTCATTCAGGGCTGTTAACACCTCACTAGGTTGATAATAATTTAACCCTTTTAACGCCCGCGATCGCAATAAATTGAGGACAGAAACAGCCAGAAGAGTAGCTCTCAATCCATGTCCCGCAGTATCTAGAAGATAAATAGCTAAATATTCTGAGTCTAGCCAATAGTAATCAAAACAGTCACCACCCAACTGTCGGGAGGGAATAAACCGAAAATCAATATTCAATGGAGATGTCATTGGTGCTGGCAGCAAAGATAGTACGTAATCTGCTGCTTCTGCCAATTCTGCTTCTAAAAGTCTCTTTTGATTTTGTAAATCCCGGCTTAATTGATGCAAGCGCAATCCAGCTCTAACTCTAGCCCGTAACTCATTTTTTTCTATGGGTTTAGCGATAAAATCATCAGCACCAGCATCCAATCCCTTGACCCGATCGGCAATGGAATCCAGAGATGTTAACAAAATAAAAAATGTGGTAGACAGATCGGGAACATTTTTAATATAACGACATACATCAATACCAGTTAATCCCGGCATCACCCAATCACAAATAATCATTGCTGGCTGACAAGTAATTGCCTTTTCTATGCCATCTTTACCATTGCTGACAGCAACTACTTCATATCCCTCTTTTTCCAGCATTCTTTTCAGCAGTAGCTGTACTGCCATATCATCATCAATGACTAGAATTTTAAACATAAAAATAAGCAATTTAACATAAATCAATAAATAAATATGACTGATGATCTGTTGGGATCAATTATTCTTTTATTTATTATTCCATGTCCAATTGTATTTTGTCTTTCAATTTATATACCCTCCCTTTATAACCCCGAAAGTGGATTTAACCACAAAATCATGGTAGATTTTAATTGATTTAAATCTCGATATACTTCTTGCTTAAACCACTGACCGATAGCGTCTAAAGGATTAAATTCTTTGCCCGGTTTCCAGCTTACATCTTGACCAATGGGTGTGAGATGATTACCTGGCAATGTTTGCGCTGTTACCATCCCTGGAAAACGTTGTTGTAATATTTTCTTTAAAGTGGCTGACTGATCGATGGTGTCGTTGCTAAATTTGATCACTAAGTTGCGACGGACATTGTAGTTTTCCTGCACCAGTTGATTTGTTTGGTGGGGAGTGGGGGTAAATTCAATCTCCAGTGTAGAGTTTAACTGTTCTACCAGAGGGATAGCATCCCTAGCGGCATAGTTATTGAATGAGAGGAAAATATTACCCGCTCTATTTACGGGAAAAAGGCTGCCAATGAGTAGGTGTAGTTTACAACCCATGCTGTGTCCAACGCCGTAAATGGGGAGATAGCCTTTACCAATGATGGATCTTTCTTCTAAGCGTACCAATGCCCTTTCAAAGTTAAGCAGGACTTGCTCGGCGATCGCAACATGATCTAGACTATTGACAAATGAAGTCGCAATTACAACAAACCCCTGAGCCGCAAGATATTCTAGTAACAGTCGATAGGTAACATGGGGTGCGGAACCCACAAATGCACCTCCCAAAAAATGGATAATGCCAATGGGTTTGCGGGGTAAAATCACCCAGTTACCGGATATCTCTTGCCAATTCATAGTTTCCTTGGTGTCAGCCTGCTCTGAGCTTGGAGGTACAATTTTTTATATTAAATCCTAATCTGAAATTACGTATAGTGACTAAAAATATAGTCAAATATAACAAGACTCCTTTTTAGCTCTACCAGGAGTGGACTAAATTTAACGCTGGCTTTGTAATTTTTTCATTTCATCTTGGACTTCGAGGGTAATCCGTAATGCTTCATTGAGAAATCGTCCATGCTCGCTAGCTTTTTCTGTTACATATGTTGCTGTTAAGTTGGTTAAGTTATCTATAAATAACTCACTATTATTAATAATAAACTTTTTATTTTCTCTGAGAATTTTTTCTGTTTTTAATGCCCTGACCAACTCTATCCTCGTCATTTGTAAGGCTTCAATAACTTTTTCTCTATTTTGAATCATAACTTCTGTATTACCTGCCGCTTCTATCTGGTCATTAATATCAATAGATTTGATCACAGTATTATATCTGTCTACATCCCTTAACAAAGTTTCTAAGGAAGTAGTCATATTGACATCCAGAATTTTTTGTCTATGCTTCCATAGTAAATACAAAAATAATTTAGTACCATAAAAAAAGAAACAAGCAGATAATATTAGTAACATCCATGATGGGATTGGAGGTAGAAGCAGCCACATAACCAATAAATTAATAATTAATTCAAAAATTAAGTAGATGACAACACATAAAGATAACCCCAAGAATATAGCGGTGGGACCCTCTGAACCCTGAAGTTTAATCATCCACTGCCTAGCTTTTTTTTGCAAACTCTTCGTGATTTTTGGTAACTCATATTTAACAGGTAAATTGGTAAGATATCGTAATTCTTGTGGATTAATCTCTAAACCCTGCAAATCATCACGCATAGCTTCTACATCCTCACTATCACGTTTGTTATGTATTATATAGCAAGGTTAATTACCCCTAATCAGTTAATTCCTGAATTTTTTTGCAATTAAACCTCGCCCAACTCTAGACCTGGAGTATTCCAAAAGGCAGGGAACGCTTCACTGGTAACAGGTAACAGCAAGATCGGATTTAGGGATAAAAACCAATCAAGAAAAAAATATGGGTTGCAAAATAGACTTGGTTTAAGCTGTTCCAATATCAATCGCAATCCCACGGTTTGATTCAACTTGTCTTTTCATGGTTATTTTCATTGAATCTGATGTCAAGATTTAATGAAGAGATAATGAAGTAGGTAAATTTTGGTAATTATTTAATTAAATTTAAGATATATGTAGAAGTATAATTTAACACCTAATTGTGGAGAATAACAGTATTGCTAATCAAATTATAATCAGTTCAATATATAGATGTAAATGACTATATTTTGTTGTGAAAGATATTAGAAATAAATTTTGAGATACTGATTATACACTGAAAAACTTATCTTCATATTGATAGATGTGAAATAAAAGATAAGTTAGTTAGAATAAACCACACTAGTTAAATTTATTGGCAAACAATAAATTATGAAAACAGGACAAAGAATGAGCAGGATATCAACACATAAATTGTATAATTTCTTTGATAAATGGTCTCCATTTATAGTTATTTTTAGTGTTACAATAATAGTAATTGCTACTTTATTTCCTTTTAACTTTTCCCGAAGTCTTGCTCATGAAATTACCAATTTTACCCATGCATTCCGTCATCCAACTAATATCAATGATGCTGTAAATAATGTTTTATTATTTATCCCTTTTGGTTTTGGTTTAAGTACATTAATCAATAAGTATAGAACGAGTATTGTTGGACTAATATTAATCACTTTTATAGCCAGTGCTAGTTTATCTTTTACAGTAGAAACTCTCCAAATATTACTACCTTCCAGGGCTTCAACAATAGCAGATATCGTTAATAATAGTATAGGTGGATTAGTTGGATTTTTGTGCTTTCACTTATGGAAATATAAAATCATCAATTCTGGTTGGCGGTTAATAGAAAAAATTCGGAATTCACTATCTGTTAGGAATTTGACAATAACTGCGATCGCCTATATGGGATTATGTTTAGCGATCGCTGTGAGTTTACCAGTTGCCACTAGTTTGAGTAATTGGGATACTCAGTTTTCTTTGCAACTAGGGAATGAAGCCACGGGAGATAGACCTTGGCGAGGTTCTATTTCATCCTTAGCGATCGCAGATCGGGCTATTTCACCAACGGAGGTAGCAAATGCCTTTGACCAAAACAGATTATTGTCGGCAAAAAATCCTGCTTTGATAACTGCTTATCAATTTACAGGCAAAGATAATTTTATTGATATTACCGGAAACTCACCCCAGTTATCTTGGCAAGGAAAACCTGGAACAGCTGAAGACACTAGGGGTGTTTTTTTATCTGGCGAACGATGGCTAAAAACTTCATCTCCAGCCACCTCCATCACCGAAAAAATTCGCCGTCGCTCCCAATTTACTCTCAGTACCACATTTGCTACAGCACAAATATCTCAAACAGGGCCAGCTAGAATTATTTCATTTTCTCAAGATGCTCACAAACGTAATTTTACTTTGTCACAGGACGGAGCCGATCTAGCCTTGAGGCTGCGAACACCAATTACGGGAGAAAATGGCAGTAAACCACAACTTATGATCCCGGGTTTTTTTACTAATAATCAAAGTCATCGTCTCATCATTACCTACAATGGCTCTAAGATCAAATTTTATATAGATAGCCTCAGTAATGTATATGCCTTAAATTTCTATCCCGGTTTTGCTTTTGGCAACTTTTTGGGCTTTCTTGGTAATGGTTGGGATCTATATTTAAATGGCTCTTATCAATTCATTTATAATGGCTTTTATTACAGTTTAACGTTTATAATTTTTGGAATAATATTAGCATTATTCACAAAAATTGTCCGCCCAAGAATCATATTTTATGGTTTGGTACTGCCAATCTTGATCTTATTACCGCCAATTATTTTAGAAGCTGTGCTATCAAATCAGAATGGTAGAGATTGGCAATGGGGAAATGTCATCTTCAGTATGGCGATTGTATCTATACCTATGGTGGGATTGAAATTGAAGAAAGCAGTCCCGATGAAAAAACTTTTGAAGCCCAGAGGGCAGGCTGCGTCAACACCACCAAGGATGTAAGTATCCCCTAATTACAAGTCATACTAAGTTGCATTCAAAGATAGTACCCAGTCATTGCGACGTAAGGAAGCAATCCCATCGACTCGAACTACTATGATAGAACGCAACTTGATATCAGTTCCACTCTGCTCAAAGCCACGCTTCGCGAGTCTACATGGACGTTTGTACACAACCAAGCCATGAAAATGCGGGGGTGACTAACTCCTCAAGGGCGCACGCAATGCGCCCCTACTGAGCCCTTGTTAACTATTTTCAAGCTAGCCCCCCACGGGAAAATCCCACAACCAAGCATGAAAATATATCTCAAGTGCGGCTCCCACACCTAAGCTGTCAACCATCAACTAACAACTAACAACTAACAACTAACAACCATTTTCAAGCTAGTCCCTCATAAACGTTTGTACACAACCTGCAGATGAAAATACCTCGACTGCGGCTCCCACACCTAAGCTGTCAACCATCAACTAACAACTAACAACTAATAACTAACAACTAACAACCATTTTCAAGCTAGGAGACACCTATGCTGAAAAGGGCAATTAGGGGAGAGGTTTCTTGCTGTTTCAACTAACCCGCAAATACCTGGGACCAGGTAGTGACTAAAAATACAATAGTAGCAGCGATCGCTAATAATCCCTGAATAATATTGCCAACAACTGTACCGACAATAATACCAATGCCAGCCTTAAATGCTACCTTCAGTTGACGGCGATAAATATATTCAGCAATTATTGCTCCTACCAATGGTCCTAGCAACATTCCTAACAGGTGGCCGCCAAAAGGCAAAGCCGGTAAAAATCCCAAAAAGCCCAAGATTAAACCAACAAAAGCACCGATTTGTCCCCACTTACTAGCACCAGCTTTTTTCGCACCTAAGTAACCAGCTAAAAAATCCACTCCCATACTCAACAACAAAACTATTGATGTAACAATCAAAGGAATGCTAATTGCAGCAAAAGAACCCTTAACAAATCCCCAAATGATAATTGCAATCAAAATTAAACTCGCACCAGGAAGAGCAGGAATCACAGAGCCAATGATACCTACAACCATTAAAGCAACGAGTAGCCAATAAATAATTTGCATATATCTGTAGCGATCTACTTTTCTAACTACTGCCCGCTAGACTGAGGGTAACAGCTAGTTTATCAGCTATCCCGGCAATCCATTTTTCGTCTTGCTTTGTATAACTGCGGGGAGCATTTGCCCCTAAAATCAATATACCTTTATCCCCAATTGGTTGACAAATAACTCCTTGGGTATTCTCTGGCAAGTAATCAAATTCTACTCTGCCGGGATAAACCTTTAAATCCACTAAGTAAACAGGCTTTTGATTTTCTACTACCCGTTGTAATATTTTTCCTGGTTTGACCTCAGATTTTTTCCCCAGAATGCCGCGACGTAACAAAACTTTACCTTGAACCACAACCAATAGCGATCGCGTTACCGTATTAGTAAGTAGCAAATGGGATGCCCAAGCCAATTCTGTTTTCACCGCCTGCGGTAAATCTGGGGACATATCAAAACCTTCTTCGCCAATTAGTTCTACGGTATCGGGGGTTCTTGGTTGTACTTGTTGCCAAATTAAGCCTGTCAAGATTAATACTGCACTTAACACAACACCCAATACATCCCCTCGCGCTTGGGAATTGGTGAGTTCTGGTGTAAAAAAGCGATTCACTAGCAAAAGCAAAGCACCTAAGCTACCAACCACGATGGGTAAACGACGTAGAACTTGATTGGGATCGGGTTGAGCCATATTTTACAAAAGCAATAAGTGAGTGGGTATAAATAAATTATGAGTATGAGTTATGAGTTATGGATGATGAATAGACAGTTAAGTTTAACTCCTCATTCTTTACTCCACCCTATGGAGAGATTCCGCTATTGCTGCTACCCTCTTACTTTTCGGGTTCTCCTGCGGAGTACATTCCTTCCCTCTTTCACTCTTTGACTCTTTTACTGTTTCACTCCTTACTCCTCTCCCGGTTCCAGAATTCGCTGAAAAAGATAGCCCGTACCCCTAGCTGTGAGAATTAACTCTGGGTTACTAGGATCGTCTTCTAGCTTTGCCCGCAGTCGAGATATATGAACATCAACAACGCGAGTATCTACGTGACGTTCTGGAGTATATCCCCATACCTCCTGTAAAATTTCCGAACGAGAAAAAGCTTCTCCAGAACGACTGACTAGCAATTCTAGTAGGCTGAATTCCATCCCAGTTAAGCGAATCCGTTCGTCGCCTTTGTAAACTTGACGCTTGTTGGTATCAATTTTGATATTAGCAATGTGAATCACGCCGGAACTGGGAATCCCAGAAGCTCCAATTTTATCCACACGCCTTAACACAGAACGAATACGGGCTTCTAATTCTTTGGGGGAAAATGGCTTGACAACATAGTCATCAGCCCCCAACTCTAAGCCCGTAATCCGATCGGCAACATCTCCCAAAGCAGTCAGCATAATAATGGGGACATCTGACTCCTTACGTAATTCTTGACAAACCCCATAACCATCTAGCTTGGGCATCATCACATCCAAAACTACCAGATCCGGCTCAGCTTGGTGGAATGTATCCAAAGCTTCTTCCCCATCCCCAGCAGTTACTACATCGTAACCAATCATGGATAGGCGCGTTTCTAAAATGCGGCGAATACTGGCTTCGTCATCTACCACCAGAATTTTTTCTTTATGAGTTTCCAAATTTCTCAATGCTCCTTAACTAAAATTTATCATGATAAATTTTTAATATCATAATATTAAGATATCATTCCATTAATACAACAAAAAAACGCCACAACTATTACTATTATTAGACTTTTGCTTATCGCAAAAATTAAGGAATAATTAAGAATATTGAATAAGATTTAAGAATGGCAAAGCCAAAAACATATTACGTTTGTAATGAATGTGGTGCAGAATCCGCCCAATGGTTTGGGAAATGTCCATCATGCGGTACTTACAATAGTTTAGAAGAGCAAGTTGCGATCCACTCAGCTACAGACTTGCCTACTGGGATGGTGAGTGGTTGGCAATCCCAACAGGGAATTGGTAAATCCTCCCATAAACCAGCTAAACCCAGAGCAGCGGTTAGATTCGATCAAATTAGCGATCGCCAATTACTGCGATGGACTTCTGGGTATGGAGAATTGGATCGGGTGCTGGGGGGTGGAGTGGTGCCTGGTTCGATGGTGTTAATTGGCGGCGATCCCGGCATTGGTAAATCTACTTTATTGCTACAAGTATCCAATCAACTGGCACAACAATACCGTATTCTGTACGTTTCCGGGGAAGAATCGGGACAGCAGGTTAAGTTAAGGGCATCGCGGTTAGGAGTAACCAAATCATCCTCTGAGGAAGGTAATGGGACAAATCCGGCTCCAGTATCAGAAACTACTGTAACACCAACAAAATCGGCAAAATCAGCAACCATAGATCCTAATTCGTCAGATTTATATGTCTTGCCGGAAACTAATTTAGAAGAGATTCTCAAAGAAATGGAATCTCTGCGACCAAATTTAACGGTGATTGACAGTATTCAGACAATTTTCTTTCCTAACTTGACATCTGCTCCTGGTTCTGTCGCCCAGGTGAGGGAATGTACTGCTGCTCTGATGAAAGTGGCAAAGCATGAAGATATTACCATGTTGATTGTTGGTCACGTTACTAAAGAAGGGGCGATCGCTGGACCGAAGGTTTTGGAACACCTAGTAGATACGGTGTTATATTTTGAAGGCGATCGCTTCGCTTCCCATCGGTTATTACGGACAGTCAAAAATCGTTTTGGAGCTACCCACGAAATCGGTATCTTTGAGATGGTGGAACATGGATTGCGGGAAGTACCTAATCCCAGTGAATTATTTTTAGGCAATCGTGATGAACCTGCTCCGGGTACGGCAATTGTGGTGGCTTGTGAAGGGACTCGCCCCATTGTGGTAGAATTACAGGCTTTGGTTAGTCCCACTAGTTATGCTTCTCCCCGACGCTCCACCACGGGAGTAGATTATAACCGCTTAGTGCAAATTTTGGCCGTATTAGAAAAGCGGGTGGGCATACCCATGTCCAAGTTGGATTCTTACGTCGCTTCCGCTGGGGGATTAAATGTGGAAGAACCAGCAGTAGATTTGGGGGTGGCAATTGCTGTGGTGGCAAGTTTCCGCGATCGCATAGTCGATCCAGGTACAGTATTGATAGGAGAAGTCGGATTGGGGGGACAAGTGCGTTCCGTATCCCAAATGGAATTGCGGTTAAAAGAAGCGGCAAAATTAGGATTTAAACGAGCAATTGTACCCAAAGGGCAAAAATTTCCTGAGTTAGATATTGAGATTTTGCCAGTGGCAAAAGTGATTGATGCAATTATTGCCGCTATTCCCCAGCAAACATTGACAGATGAAGATTTAGAAATGGATGATGAATTGTAAATGTATACCTAATAACATCAGGTTTAATATTAGGGTATCTTGAAGGAAATTTCCAGAGCCGAACGACGGATGTGATGAGAATATTTGTCCTATGGCAGATCCATTGTAGGGGCGCATTGCGTGCGCCCTTGCCATTGGTAAAATTATTTTCATTTGTAGGGGCGCATTGCGTGCGCCCTTGAGGAGTTAGTCACAAAGCTTATAATCAATTGTACTTCGTCATACTTAAATTCTAGAAGTAGCTAACGCAGACCTTACAGCTGCATCAGCATTAAACAAACCATATCCATATTCTGTATCATAGCCCGGTGTCCCCAAGTCATAGGCTGTACTAGATAAAATATTTTTCACCCCACCAGCTGTTAACCCAGGATTTGCACTCCATACCAAGGAAGCAATGCCTGATACCTGGGGAGCAGCCGCAGAAGTTCCAAAGAAAGGATTTATATTCGGATCGTCAGAATAGTAATGGTAGCCAAAATCAATACCACCAGATTGATTAGCATTAGCAGCAACTGCGGGGACTTCTGAGCCACCTACCCCAGTTAAACCATCTCCATAGTTAGAACCCCATCCACCTTCATAGGATGTCCGCTCTCCGGGAGTTTTCGGATTACCAAACCAATCGCGATCGCCCCAAACACCACCCACCGCAATTACATTATCATAATTCTGGGCAAGATTGGCGGGACTAGAAAGACTATCTTGATTATCATTACCTGCGGCAATTACGAACAAAACCTGATCTGAATTGTTGGCAACCAATTGTTCAATCGAGTCACCGCCAGTTAAACTGAGATTAATAATTAAAGGTTTACCTTGTGCCTGATTAATTAATTGCTGGGTAGCATTGGCTAAACTTAAATCTCCTGCATCTTCACCAATTACATCCACCTGATAGGTGGGAGATTCCCAGTTAATACCACTAATCCCTAATCCATTATTACTGCGGGCAGAAATAATACTTTGTGCAGATGTACCATGAGATAAATATGAAGGTTCTGCAACGTAGTTATTGGCATCAAGAATTGAATTGCGTACATCTGGATGGATGTTACCATTAGCATCCACTGCCAAACCAGTGTCTTCAACCCCTATAGTTACCTCATTATTACCCGTAGTAAACCGCCAAGCATTATGAACCCCCATCATGTGTAGGTTCCATTGTTCCCCAAATAAGGGGTCATTGGGTACTACTGATAAATCAATGGTGGTATCTGCAAACTGAATTGCATCAACACCTTGGAAATAAATTTGACTGCCGTCCTCCAAGGTAATCACATCAAACAGACTAATACCCTTACCTGCATCATAAACAACTCCACCACCTGGAGTATTGGCGTAGTTAAAACTAACTGTACTTGATGAAATATTGGTAAGATCGATTACATCTCGCGGACCTTCACCAAAATCAACATTGCCATTACCAGAGATGACTGTTTTCGCAAAGCCAGATTGAATGGTAAAAGTATCTGCTTGTAATGTTCCTTCTATGGTGCGGATATTATTGTTTGTCGTTACCGATGGACTAGCAGGAGTAACGGATGAGTTATTGCCATTATTAACCTGGGTACCGCTAGAAGCAGGAATAATTGGTTCTATATACTGAGTTAAATTAATTAATTTATCTGTAAAACCCGTCCTTAAGGACAAGGTTTCCTTCCATTCCAAGATGGGATACTCGCTCAAATCATCTAAAATCTCGAAACTGATCTCATTGCCGCCTCCTTCGTAAATCGAATCTAGATATTCAGGAATTACCTGTCTCCTGGCAGAAATAAGCCCATAGTAGTCTCCGTCGCAAATATTACTGAATTCACAGAAGCTGTTCGGAAATACCTCAAAGTTCATCCATGTAAGCACTTTTATCTGGGGATGGGTGTTAAATACTGATTCTCTAAATGTAGATGGGATATTTTCCGAATCTTGTTCTGTCATCTATTTTATGTAAGTGAAAGTACACATTCGTATCTAAACTTATTGTGCTTTTTATTGTTGTAACATTGATTTACAAATATCAGATTTTATCTAAAAAACATAAAAAATTCATGTTAGCTCTATAGTGACGATCGGGAAGTATATTTGGTTCCACGGTCACGACTCGTGCTACCTAGAGCGACTATCGTCGTCGCGGTGAGTTAGTACTCCATCCCCTTTCCCCGACTTGAAGTAACTAACGAACCCTTTAGGGGGTCCCTCGTCAAAATTATTTACTTGTGTTCTCAAACACAAATATGAGTCATGGCGATCATGGATACTTGATAATCTAGTACCCCTGCCTTGGAAGTCATACTAAGTTGCATTCAAAGATAGTACCCAGTCATTGCGACGTAGTCAGCAATCTCATTGACTCGAACTACTATGATAGAACGCAACTTGGTATCACGTATTCAAAAGTCAAAATTATACGGTATGGGGGGCGATCCCTATCTCAGTGTAGACCATTGAATTAGGTATTCTATTGATATTCAACTTAATTTAGCTGATGTTAGCTTTTTTATCTGATTTAAATTCCTGGCAAATGGCGGCTCCTTGGGCGGCTCCCCTTGGGGGTATCGTTATCAACACCATCCTCCTAGTTGTGGCGGTAATTTCCCCCAAAAAACTACTTACCCCCGTTGGACTAATCCATGGTTGGTTCTTGGGTGTACTGATTTGGACAACCCTTAGTTGGCAAGGCTATGTGGTGGTTATGTTCTATTTTCTAGTTGGTTCTACGGTGACGCGCATTGGCATGGCAGAAAAAGAAGCTGCTGGCATTGCTGAGAATCGTTCTGGTATCAGGGGCCCAGAAAATGTCTGGGGTTCGGCTTTAACAGCTGCTTTATGTGCCTTGGGTATAGGGACAATTGATTGGGGGATTATTTCTATCTCTCCATCCCACATTCTTACTATCCGTTCTCTGTTGTTATTGGCATATGTGGCAAGTTTTAGTACTAAACTTGCCGATACCTGCGCTAGTGAAGTGGGTAAAGCTTATGGCAAACGGACTTTTTTGATTACTACCTTACAACCTGTGGCACGGGGTACAGAAGGAGCCGTCAGTTTAGAAGGAACTTTGGCAGGAGTGATCGCGTCAACAATTATCTCTTTACTTGCCTGGGGAATAGGATTGATTGATTCATTGGGAATAATTTGGTGCATTCTAGCAGCATTTATTGCAACCAATTTAGAAAGTGTCATTGGCGCGACCCTACAATCGCAGTATCAATGGCTAACTAATGAAGTAGTGAATATTTGTAACACCTCCATCGGTGCGATCGCTGCTGTTTTATTAGCTTGGCTCTGGAGGGTAATTATCACATAGCTACATACCCATAAGATATGGAGTTGTATATTTGTTGAATGTCATGTATGCACAACAGTTTTCTTCATTCAAATAAATAATATTGTCAATTAAAATACGATTTTATTTGAATTGTAGTCATATACTTTTTGAGCATTATGTGACCTCCTTGCTTTATGAAAACTTCATCGGAATTGACAATATTAACAGTCGATCGCCATAGTATTTCTGTAGAATCAGCAGTAAAATACCTGCAAACTTCTGGAAAATTGGGTCAATTCATTGGTGATATTATCCGCCAATATATAATTGAGCAAGAAATAAAAGCAAGAAATGATATTGATATTAACCCGGCAGTAACAGAACAGGCCATCATTGATTTTCGTCTCCAAAATAAATTAACAGAACCAGATAAATTTTACGAATGGTTAGAAAAAAATGGTACAGATTATGATAACTTTCATGCATCAGTTACTTTTGGTTTCCAGCTAGAAAAATTGAAATCAGCGATCGCCGAATCCAAACTGCAAGAATATTTTATTGAACGTAAAATATTTTTGGATAGAGTGGTAATGTCACGGATTATCGTTGATAACCAAGAATTAGCAGAAGAACTGCAAACTCAAATAGAAGAAGGAGCAAGCTTTGAATATCTGGCTCGGGAATACTCATTAACTGATGACCGGATGGTTAATGGTATGATGGGAGCAATTAGCCGGGGAAAGATGCCAGATATCCTCAGAGCAGAAGTTGATATTGCTAGTCCAGGAAAGATAATCGGACCAATAGAACTGAATGGTAAATATGGTTTATTTCGCATAGAACAATATCTGCCAGCGTCCTTAGAAGATACTCAATTAAAGCAAGCACTACAAAATGAATTGTTTGAGAAATGGCTAGCAGGGAAAACTCAAAAATTGACGGTCAAACTGCAAATGAAATAAATGCAGGTGACGACGAATCTTTACATATAAGGGTGCTAGCATCTCTACCTTGGAATCAACCACCATTATCTTGGCTCACTGTCCCACAAAAATCTCTCTTAAAAGACAATTTACAAATACTCAAATATAATTTGGGAGCCAAAATATGGCCTACAACAACCACAGGATGCCAGTTCTTAATTGTATCTGGATCGGTTCGCCTGCGAGAAGAAACCCAGGGTAAACCTTTAGTTAGATTGCAACCAGGTGAGTGGTTTGGCGATTTAAATAATTATCCCACAGATTGTAAAGCGATCGCTGCAAATACGGAAGTTGTAGTTGTTGTTTGGGATACAGATTTATGGGCAGAATTGTCTACACCCCAAATAGAGGATTTTTGGCAATCTCCAGGGGAAGGGGAAGAAAATAGGGAAATAGAGGAAGAGGCGGAGAATTTTGATCCAGAGCCTTCTAGCCTTACAGTCTCCCATGGGGCAAACACAAGTGTAATTTCTCGCCCAACTCCACCAGAAAACCGCCAACAAGATTATCCCTATGGTTCTCATTCCCCACTTAGTTATCCCTTTGTTTCCAGTTGGAATACAGCTGCGGCTTGTTTAACAATGGTGGCGCAACAATTGGATAATCCCGTCAAGTTGGAGTGGGTGCAACGGCAAATCCGGGCACAAAGCCCCAAACAAGTGGTGGAAATGGCGGAAAATTTAGGTTTTGTGTTGCGAAAATTACAACTAAGTTGGGGGGATTTACGGCAACTGTCATTTCCTGCCTTGTTGAAGTGGTCAGGAATGGCAGAACAAGGTGATCATTGGGTTGTGGCTTATGGGTTGCAGGGCGATCGCTTAATTATTGCTAATCCCCTCAATCCCAATAGCTGTTGTGAAAGTTTGCCCCAATCTGTGGTAGAAGCAGCTTGGGATGGAAAAATCTGGCAAATAGAACCCCTACAAAAGCAAGACAAATTTAGCCTCAGTTGGTTTTTGCCCGCAGTATGGCAGTATAAGAAATTACTAGGGGAAGTACTGTTAGCTTCCTTTACCTTGCAGCTGTTGGGTTTAACCACCCCCTTGATTACCCAAGTGGTGATTGATAAAGTCATGGTACAAGAGAGTTTGCCGACTCTTGATGTCATGGCGATCGCTCTTTTGTTTGTGGCGATTTTTGAGGCGATTTTGGGCATTCTGCGCCTATTTATTTTTACCCATACCGCCCGCCGTTTAGATTTGAGCTTATCAGCACAGTTATTTCGCCACCTGATGCGCTTACCCCTAGCCTATTTTGAAGCGCGACGGGTAGGGGATACTGTGGCTAGAGTCCAGGAATTAGAAAAAATCCGCCAGTTCCTCACCGGCACAGCATTAACAGTGATTTTAGATAGCATCTTTGCCGTGGTGTATCTGGCATTGATGTTTTATTACAACATTCCCCTCACCTTTGTGGCATTGGCAGTATTGCCACTATTTGCCACACTGACCCTAATTGCTACACCAATTTTACGGAGTTGGCTCAACGAAACCTTTAACCGCAGTGCTGACAGTCAATCATTTCTGGTAGAAACCGTTACCGGTATCCACTCAGTCAAAGCACATGCCGCCGAACCAGCCGCCCGCGATCGCTGGGAAGGGTTATTTGCTAGATTTATCCGTACTGGCTTTAAAGCATCTACTACATCTAACATCAGTAGTAATATCGGTGATTTCCTCACCAATTTTTCCACCCTCTTAATTCTCTGGTTTGGGGCAAAATTAGTTATAGATAAACAGCTAACGGTGGGTCAATTAATTGCCTTTCAAATGCTGTCGGGAAGAGTTACTAGTCCTCTGTTAAGATTAGTACAGTTGTGGCAAAATTTACAACAAGTCTTACTGTCAGTAGACCGGATTGGTGATATTCTCAACGTTGCCCCGGAAGCAGAACCAGGAACGGGTTTGGTATTGCCCTGTCTCAAGGGAGAAGTTGTGTTTGAGCAGGTATTCTTTCGCTATCGAGCCAATACTGAGCCTGTATTAAGGGGTATCTCTTTCCGGGCTACTCCAGGGCAATTTGTGGGAATTGTCGGGCGTAGCGGTTCCGGGAAAAGTACCCTGTCAAAATTATTACAACGTTTATATCAAATAGAATCTGGCAGAATTTTGATTGATGGTTTTGATATTAAGAGTGCAGATTTAGCCTCCCTGCGCCAACAAATCGGGGTGGTTTTACAAGAAGACTTTTTATTTAATGGTTCCATATTAGATAACATTACCTTGGGTAATCCCGATATTAGTGCCGAGCAAGTAGTAGAAGCCGCTAGACTTGCCGTAGCCCATGATTTTATTAGTGAATTACCCCGTGGATATGAAACAAATGTGGGGGAAAGGGGTACAGCCTTATCCGGTGGACAACGCCAACGTATTGCCCTAGCCAGGTTATTTCTTTCATCCGCACCGATTTTAATTTTGGATGAAGCCACCAGTGCCTTAGATAGTGAAACAGAGCAACAGGTACTACATAATCTCCAGGCCATTTCCAGGGGACGTACCGTATTCTTAATTGCCCACCGTTTTGCTCCCCTCAAACGTGCGGATCAAATTTTAGTGCTGGAAAAAGGGATTATTGCTGAGAGGGGTACTCACTCAGAGTTGTTGTCTCAAAAAGGTCTGTATTGGTCACTGTATCAACGGCAACAAGCTAATGTTTAGGTTAGTAGGGGCGCAAGGCTTGCGCCCTAGAAGAGTTAGGAGTTAGGAATCGCACTTCTTGGCCTACGTTTTCGCTGTTTTTCTTCAAAGACATTTTTAACCAACTTTGGGGGTTAAATTCCCTTGCTTCTACAAGCAGCGCGTTTTGCGTAGGGGTAAAATCCCCGTTGGAAAACACAATTCTAAATTCTAAATTCTAAATTCTACATTCTTTTAACGGCTTTTAGTATAATTATTATAGGTATTAGACCAAAAACGTCAGAAAAATTCAGCAGGATTGGTTATTTTTAGCAAAAATAATTATTATGGAACTTCTCGATCGTATAACTCTCAATCCTAAAGTAATGAATGGCAAACCGACCATTCGCAATATGCGCTTTTCGGTGGCACAAATGCTGGAATTATTGGCGGGGGGGATGAGTTTTCAGGAAATCCTAAATGATTATCCTTATATCGAAAAAGAAGACATTCAAGCTAGTCTAAAATACGCTGCTCTTATTGCAAATGCGCGTACCATCCGAACACTCAGTGTATGAAATTCATTGTGGATACGCAATTGCCACCTCGGTTGGCTACATACTTGACAGAGCAAGGATATAATTGTGTTCACACGACTGATTTTGAGGATGGACATCTATTGGGAGATGATGAAATCATTCTCATTGCTACAGAGCAAGATCGAACGGTTGTTACAAAGGATTCGGATTTTGCAGAATATTTTCTACTCAGAGGTACTCCACCAAAAGTTTTGTTGATCGAATTTGGAAACATTGGGAATGCTGAGTTGATAGCATTATTTGAGCAATATTTTCATGAAGTGACAGCAGCGTTTGAGAGTGGGAGTGAATTGGTCATTTTTCGGCGAGATGAAGTCATTGCTTATTGAATGAAACATAAGAATCCACTAACATAAGGCTTACTGAGTCGGTATTGGTTCTTGCGTACTTAACGTGCTCAATTAATATCATAATGCCAAGAAAGTAAAGCTCTAATTTCAAAATTGCGAAAATTCCTGAAGCCAAATCCACTTCGCTTTATTAACTTCAATTTATTATTAATTCCTTCTACAACACCATTGGTTGTTTTTCTTTCAAAATATCCTACTATTTCTCCAAACCACCGTTTAATTGTTTTAACACTTTTTTGATAATAAGGTGCAGCTAGTGCTGCGCTAACGCGAACAGCTTTCTTTAACCAATCTATTAGTCCTAACATTCCTTGTCGCCTTCAATCCCTAGTCTTTTTGCCCCTGTAGCAGCCCCCGTATGTAAATAAACCATTGTTGGCTCTACACCTATCCATACACCTAATCTTCGAGCAACATCATACGCTGTAGTAGTACTAAGGATCGCATCTCTTTAGAAATGATTTATCGTGGTCTTTATCATTTTTCTGTTGCTCATCAAAAAGGTCTAGCTTCTACGTATCTCGGCAGATCCCCAAAATCGTCTTGTTCTCGGGTCGCTACAAATAATGAGATAATCAACTAACTCTTGACTCAAAAGTCATCCGTCAATAATTTACTCTTACTTTTCCATTATAAAAATTAGAATGGTTAACATTTCCAACAACCTCACTAAACTTAGGGTTCCTCAAATAAAAACATTCTTGCCAGGACCGAAAGCTCAAGCTCTGATTAAACGAGATGATGCCGTGGCTTCCCCTTCCTATACTCGTGGTTCTCCATTAGTAGCTACTAGAGCAGAAGGGTGTATGGTTGAAGATGTAGACGGGAATGTGTTTTTGGACTTGACCGCAGGAATTGCGGTAACAGCAACGGGTCATTGTCATCCCCAAGTGATTGAGGCAATACAGAATCAAGCAGCTAATCTAGTGCATATATCGGGGACGGATTTTTATTATGAACCGATGGTTAAACTGGCAGAAAACCTAGCTAAACGCGCTCCTTTTCCTGAGTCTATTGATGGTCTTCGTGCCCGTGTTTGTTTTACCAATTCTGGAGCAGAATCGGTTGAAGGTGCTCTTAAACTGGCTCGTTACTATACCAAGCGATCGCGAATAATTGCCTTTCAGGGTGCGTTTCACGGGCGCACCTATGGAGCTATGTCTCTAACAGGTTCCAAAATCGTCCAGCGACAAGGATTTGGTCCACTGGTCCCCGATGTTACCCATATTCCCTATGGAACCCTTGCCAGTTTAGATTATCTAGAAGACAAACTCTTTGCCTCTGTGCTGCCACCAGACGAGGTTGCTGCTATCGTTGTGGAAGCTATTCAAGGGGAAGGAGGTTATATTGTCCCAGAGGATGGCTTCTTAGAACGGATTCGGGAGATTTGCTCTCGTTACGGTATCCTCATGATTGTGGATGAGGTTCAGTCGGGAATGGGACGAACTGGCAAGCTTTTTGCCATCGAACATTGGGGAGTGATGCCAGACATAATTACCCTAGCTAAAGGTATTGCTAGTGGTTTACCTCTGGGTGCTGTTCTTTCTCGTCCTGAATTGATGACCTGGCCACCTGGTTCTCATGCTGCCACCTTTGGGGGTAATCCAGTTGCTTGTGCTGCTGCCAATGTTACCTTAGAACTCTTAGAAAAAGAACTGATTGATAACGCCCATCAGATGGGAAAGGTCTTGCAAGCAGGTCTAACAGAACTGTCACAAAAATTTGAGCAGGTTTCCTTGCCACGGGGTAAGGGTTTAATGGTGGCGATTGATGTATTTGATGCTGATGGTAATCTAGATCCCAACCTGCGTAATCGCATTGTGGATAAAGCCTTCTATCAAGGTTTATTGCTGCTTAGTTGTGGTAAAGCGGCGATTCGCTTTTGTCCACCTCTGATTATTGATAGGGATCAGATTCAGGTTGCTTTACAGATTCTCACTGAGCTGTTTGAGGCCAAATAAAAGGAACTGCCTAGGGTGTCGGTCAAGTATTTATTATTGACAAATGTTGCGTCTTGTGTATAAGCAGAAAACCTTTGACAAAGGCGAAGCATTCGGGCAATGATTTATGGCGATCGCACAATATTTCTATCCGAATGCTTCGCCTCTACAGAATATATATTTATCCCTTTTTGTCAACCTTTATTTCTTGACCGACGCTCTAGAGGCTGGAACCAGTCTTGAATTAATCTTAGGACTTACGCAAATGGCATATTTTTTCTGTAAGGGAGGCAAAATGCAGTGTAGATTCTCTGACCGCATTATTGCCGTTGCGTGAGGTGCGCGAAAATATTTGAACGTAGCAATAAGACTTATAACGTCACGCACCAACCACCGATTGTGACAATTGCGTAAGTCCTGAGTAAGACTCGTTGGTACTTGTACCAAAAAGCGTGTTTCTGTGAAGCAAGAATCTCCCATTACACTGCGAGAGCGGTTAGCGGGGGAGTGTCAATTGAACTGGCTTAAGATGAATTGAAGTTGCAAATCGATTACTTGTCGATATGTATCTAGTGATTTGCGATCCCAAAGATTATGCCCGGCATCGAGGATGTGTAATTGAGTTTTTTTATCATTGTCTGCAAATGCCTTCAAAGCATGGGCATACTGAGGAAATAAATTAAAGGGATCACCTAAGCTAACCAAAACCATGATCGGAGAGAGTGATGGGTTGGAGGGATAATTAAACAAAGGCGTAAAGGTCTTATAAGCTTCCCAGCTACGAGTATGTAGGGTCACACCTGGAGCATGGAGAAGGTCTGCAAGAACTTCAGCTTGAGCCTCTAAGTATTGAATGGTAAACTCAAACAATTCTGGATCAGGATGGGGTGGATTGATGGCTATTGCCCCAGCAAGGTCATCATAATGTTGTGCATAGAGTATGGCTGCCACACCTCCTTGACTACGTCCAGCAATAAAAACTGGACGCTCAGGATAGAGTAGTGATAAGACAAGGTGTACATGGCGAATGACTACCATCAGACCTTCTTTACTAGCAAAATCAAAGGGCGCATTTGAACCCATGCCATTTAGGGGAAGATCAGTGGGAAATGAAGCCATACGAAACGTCTCACCATCGGGGAGTAATTCCGTTAATAAACTTTGGTTACTTTTGCGTCCACCTCCACGGTTCTTGCTTTTGCGGCCATGAAAGGTTCCGGCAATATCACATAGTGTTTCAGCAACAGAAAAGGTGGTTCCCGTACCAGGTAATAGGATTTTGATGGCACGGTGAGTCTCATCAACTGATTTCTGTGGCTCCAAGATCCCAGTGAAAGCCATCGGTAGATATAACTTAGTGAATGGAAGTTTTTGTTTAGATTCGCTTGTTGCACCAACTCGATGAACTAAGTCTTGACTCTCTTTAATTACCCCCATCTCTAGCAATTCATGGCGACTTAGATTACAAGTCATTGCTAGTTCTTGGTTAACTTGTTCAAGTCTTTTCAATTCTGAACTCATTTTTGACTAAATTTTGTTTAATTTAATGGTTTAGAAGCTTTATATCCTAAAAGCTGGATAGGATCATCATAAATTGGCATCACCTGGGAATCAAGAAGAGTCCATTCTGGTTGATTAAGGACTTCGTACAGTTCAGGTAAGAAGCTTTGGCGCACTGTAAACACCAAAATACCTTCAGGCTTGATAATTTCTTGAAGTTTACTTAATTCTGCTGAACCTGCATGGTTTTCGGCAAATACTCCTGTGGCAATGATACCACTGACCTGGTCTAAGTTTCTCAATTGTTCATCACCTATTGAGCCGCAAATCAAGGAACTATATACCCCTTTTTCTTCCGCTATGGTTAACATCCCAGGAGAGATATCCATACCGACTATTTGTTCAAATCCTAAGGCAGCCAAGGCAACTCCAACTAGACCTGTTCCAGCCCCAAAATCAAGAATTAGACTTTGCTTATCATCAATATACTTTGAAAGCATCAGTGCCGCAGTCCTGGGAACGGCTTCCCACAGTTGAGAAACATCGGCTTCATACTTATCTGACCATTGATCGTAGTTTTTCCCTAATTCATCCAAATCTCGACTCGAACAGATCCACTTTAACCACTCCTTTGGTTCCATCTCACACATTTCCCGATAACTATCAACTATCAACTATAAAGGAAGGAATACCGCTAAGTTAAGCGGCGATCGCCAAATAACCGGGCGTGAGTATCAATGGATGCTGTTGGCGAAATATTTCTTAAAATTTGGGATGCTCCCTTCTGCTGCCAAAGAGGGTGATACCCCTGATTAGCCATCGGTATCCTAACGGGAGTTGAAAAATACTCTCAATTTCTGTCACAGATTCAATACCTTTCTCGTCTAAGTTAGTAGATTCCATAATCTGGAGAAAAATCATGACGGAAAGAATTGAATTTGGCAAAGTCGAACCTGCTGCTTACAAAGCTATGTTGGGGTTAGAACAATATTTACATCAAAGTGGATTAGACAAAAAGTTATTGTTCCTAATCAAAGTCAGAGCTTCTCAAATCAACAAGTGTGCTTTCTGTATTGATATGCACACTCAAGAAGCAAGAAAAGCGGGAGAAACAGAGCAACGTCTTTATGCTCTCAGTGCTTGGCAAGAAACATCTTTTTTTACTACACAAGAACGAGTCGCATTAGCTTTAACTGAGGCAGTTACTTTAATTACTGAAAACGCCATAAAAGATGAACTTTATAACCAAGTTAGTCGTTATTTTTATTCAAATGAAATTGTCCAAATTTTAATGGCAATCTCCACTATTAATGCTTGGAATCGCATTGCCATTACTACAAGAATGATTCCAGGTAGTCACTCAGTAGAATGATTTGATCAATAATTTTGTGGTGCAGGATGTGAATAAAGGTGTAATGCTTGCACCCTCTTCATTAGTAAAATTATTTTCATAAATCACCTAAAAAAATAGGATAATGGGAAAAATCACCAAAAATGAAGAGAGTAAAGCTAGCAAAAATATAGTCAATCGACAGGAAATATTTAATCAATATCGTCCCAGATTACAAGCTATTGCTTACCGAATGCTGGGAAAGCTTGGGGATGCCGAGGATGTGGTGCAGGAGACATTCATTAAATGGCAGCAAGTTTCTCTTCAAGAAATACAATCTCCTCAAGCCTATCTAACTACCATTGTTACTCGTCTCTGTATAGATTATTTGCGCTCGGTTCGGGTTCAACGGGAACAATATGTAGGAACTTGGTTGCCAGAACCAATAGTCTCTCATAAATCTGATGAACCAAAGGAATTGGTGGAATTAGCTGATTCCTTAGCAATGGCTTTTCTAGTAATGCTAGAAAGATTATCTCCCGTGGAAAGGGCTATATTTCTGCTGCGAGAAGTTTTTGAGTATGATTATGATGAAATTGGCATAATTGTTCATAAAAATTCCGCTAACTGCCGTCAGATTGTCAGACGTGCAAAGCAACACTTAGGAACTAATCGTTCTCGCTTTAATGCCTCACTTGAACAACAGGAACAGCTAACACGAAAATTCATCGAAGCTTGTAATCAGGGAGATTTACAAGGATTAATCGATTTACTGACAGCAGATATTACTCTCTGGTCCGATGGTGGTGGTAAAGTTAAGGCATTGCTCAAACCAATGCAGGGTGCTACAAAAGTTGCTCGTTTTTTAATTGCTTTACGTCGCAGCAAGCTAATTCCCAACTACGATTTAGAATTAGTTAGGGTTAACTGTCAAATTGGCATAATATATTCTCTTGAGGGCATTGTTCAGAATGTGGTGACTTTTGAATTCGTCCCTTGCCGTATTCAGTCCATTTATTTTGTGAGAAATCCTGATAAATTAAGGCGTATTTTTTCCTCTGCCCATGGCGCACAAATAGCTCGGATCAAAAAATAGGGAGATGCTCTAGGTAAAAAGAAGCATCCCCCGATGGAAGATGAGAAAAGTACTACCAAATCTCGAGTCCTAGCGTGTCCGTTGGCGGAGCCACCCTCAAAGGGCTAGAACATGGAACGAAGCATAAGTCCTAGGGACTGTTTTCAAACCCAGAATGGGCATAAATTGTAGGTTGGGGAGCCACTCCGTTGCGGAGGTTCCCTCCGTTATAGGAAGTGGCGTTTGAGGGACGGACCATAGGGACCAATGAGTAAATAAATCGGTTGTGCAGTTTCTGGATGGATTCCCACTTTATCTGGACCAGAAGCTTTCTGCTTGAGAAGAGTTTCTACTTTTTCGGGATCTAGATCCGCAGGAGTTAAATCTTTGGGAATGGAAGCTGTAACTACATCTTCACCATTCTCCTTTTCCACATATGCACCATATTTCCCAATCCGGACTTTTGCGTCTAAGTTTTCCAGCAATACCGTTCTGGCTGTATTTGCATCTATTTGATTTTTTTGTGAGCTTGAAAATAATTAATCAGCGCGGAGTTTGCAGGGGCGCATTGCGTGCGCCCTTGAGGAGTTAGTCACAAAGCATTTTCAGATCCGCAGGTTGTGGGATTTTCTTGTGGGGGACTACCCTGCTAATTTTTCCTAGAGATCGCATTCTAAAGACTCACGGGTAGAAACCCCAGTCTTAGAATTTACTCCACTAGCGCGGGAGCAAAGTTTTTTCAATTGCACACCATCGACCACTGCATTGGTAAAGTCAGCACCTGTGATGTCAACATCATCAAAATTGGAGTATAGCATCATGGCTTCTGTCAATACAGCATCTGTGAAATCAGCTCCTTTAAAATCCACTAGATAAGCAATACCATTACTGAAATCCACACCATGCAAGTTTGCTCCAGCTAATAGGGAGCCACTAAACACAACACCGCGTAAATCGGCATTACTAAAATTACTATTCTCTAAATTTAGCTTGCTAAACTCAGCCGCAATTAAATTTTTACCAGAAAAATCTTTATTAGCAACCGCTTTCGTCCCTGCTGCACGTCTATTAGCTGCTTCTGCCGACAAGGGAGAAAACAACATCACCACAGCTAAGACAAACGCCACTAGTACTCGCCAATACTTCATCATCTTAAGTTAACAAATCTCAATACTTTTACCATTAACCATTAAACCTTGTACTCAGGGAACTGCAAAGTCTTGTTGGCAAGATTAGCAAATAACCAATGGCAAGGGGGAGGAGGGGAGGACTCACAGGGGTAGGTTTTTTACATATGTACAGGACTTACGCAATTGTCACTGTTTCCGATTTCGGCTGATTGCGATAAGTTTTAAATATTCGGGTGGCACGCTATCCACTAACCATACTCTATTATCAGAACAGTAGAATGTGAAGCCTGTTGTGTGCATTGCTGCTGCATCTATGGTAAATACTGCTGGCTTTCCATGTCTGGCACCAACATTTTTGGCTGTGGCAATATCTAGGGATAAATGGACGTGATGGCGCGACATTTTACTTAAACCTGTTTTGAGAATTGATTCTACAGATTTGTCCCCTGTACCGTGGTAAAGTACATCTGGAGGAACTTGAGGTTCTAACTGTAAATCTATTTCTACACTGTGTCCTTGGTTGGCACGAATCAAAGTACCTGTCTCATCGAAAGAGAAGCGTTGTTTATCATTTGTATACACTACTTCTTCTAAGTCGGTATATGTAATGGGGAATTGATATTTTTTGCAAGCTGCTAATAATTCATCTACTGCAACCCAACCACCAGGCTGAAGTGTAATACCAATGCGTTCGGGTTTGTGACGTAAATGTTTACTGAGATATTTACTAATTTTAACTAAACGGGAGTTGTTCATTCGCTAGGAAATAAGACATAATTTTCGATGAATAGTGTAGACGCGATCGCATCTACACTCTTTCATACTACAATTGCTCTTGCAGTGCTTGGCGCATGATATCCACAGGTACATTATCTCTTTTTAACCACATTTTGAGAGCGATCGCACCTTGTTGGACTAACATTTCTAACCCATCAATGGCAACTGCTCCTACCTGCTGTGCTTGTTGGAGAAATTGCGTCGGGTTTGGGGTATAAATCAAATCATAAGCGATCGCTCCCTGTTGCAGATTTGCCATATCCTCTATACTGACGGGGGACTCCCCTATCCGTGGATACATACCTATAGGGGTAGTATTTACTAGTAAATTAGTCTGGGAAATTAATTTTGGTAAAGATTTCCATTCATGCACTTGTAAATTAACTGACAATGGGGAATTTTGCCAACTCTGCTGGAATGCTTGCAATTTTTCTACATTACGCCCCAATACATGAATTTGAGAGATGCCCAGTTGAGTTAAACCCGCTACCACTGCCCTCGCAGCACCACCATTACCCAAAACCACTGCTACTTGCTGACTCCAGTTATGGTCATAGTTCCGCAATGGTGAAATGAATCCGTCTACATCCGTATTAGTACCTAACCATTGACTATCTTTACGCACAACCGTATTCACTGCTCCTACGGCTTGGGCAATGGGACTAATTTCTGATAATAAAGGTAGTATTGCTTGTTTGTGGGGAATTGTGATACTAAAACCCACCACTCCAATAGCAGCAAAGCCATCCAAAGCCGTTTTCAAGTTCGTTGGTGCAATAGGAAACGGCAGATATATATAGTCTAACCCTAAATTTGCGATCGCGGCATTATGCATGGCTGGGGACAGTGAGTGTTCCACCGGATGTCCAATCACTCCCAGTAGTTGCGTTTTCCCTGTAATCATTTATTCTTCATCGGTGACTATAGCAATCATACCGTTGAACTTCCAGAAAGATTATTTGGCGTTGATAGTTGTTAGTTGTTAGTTGTTAGTTGACGGTTGACAGTTTAGGTGTGGGAGTTGCACTTGAGATTTATTTTAAAACTCTAAATCTCTGCGCCTGGAGCGCCTCTGCGTGAGATAAATTCATACCTGAATTTAGCAACGCCAATTATTCTGTAACCTGTTCAATTGGACATTTCAACAATTCTCGCAGAAAAATAGGTAGACCATTAAGTTCCTGTTTTTCTCTTGGTTCTACACAGGCGACAATATGCTGGTATGTAATTGCATGATGTAAAGCACACAGAGGTTTGGCTATTGTCCAAGCTTCTTGCAAACGCGACTTTGTTTCATAAGCCGTCCATTGGGTTAAATATTCATCTCGTAAGCCTCTTGAAGTCGGTGAAAACCGTTTATTTACACCGGGGAAAAATAACTGGAACATATCAAAGAAAGGATGGGAAATACAGCTATCAGTCCAATCAAAAAAGAGGTAATTATCGTTATAAAAGGCAACATTACCTAAATGCAAATCACCATGAACTAATGTCTGTGGTATTTGATAGTTAGATAATTGTTGACATAGTTTTTTTAGATATGGAGCAATATGTTGTAAACGTTTAATATCAGATGTTTGCAACTGGGATAACACCTGTTCATCGTTTACTAAAATATCTACTTGCTCTGATAACCAATCTAAACGCCGATCTAAACAACCTACATTTAATAAATTATCTATATGCTGGACTGATTTTATTTGTATTTGGGCGAGTAAACGATAAATTTCTTTTTGCTCTTTTAAGGGTACATTTCTACCAATAGATCCTCCAAAATCAGCTAGTAGCATCCAGTGGCGTTTAGTATCGATACTCAGGACAGTAGGAATATGTTCGGGAAATAAATTTGCTAATTCGGCTGTCACTACTGGTTCATTACAAAAAAGAGGTAATGTAGATGCTTCTTTCAAATAAATATTTCCTGCACTGGTATTCACCCGCAAAATGCAAGAAATACCCCATTTTTTAATACATTCTATAGAAGAAAGTGGTTGATAGTTTAACTCTGATAATTGTTCTTCCAACCATTGAGTTGCGGAATCAAACCAACCTACTCTAGCCCAAGGTGGACGCAATTCTGGAATTTCACCATTCTCAATCTCTGTTAAATATTCTGCAACAATTGATTTATGTTCGGGTAATTTTAAGGATAAATTTCTCACAGTTTCCAGATTAATCCAATTACCTGATTGTATCTTTTCTGTGGAACCATCCCACTCCAATATATATATACCGTGAATTTGATGTTTTGATTTATCGTAGTGCTTACTAGCGTAATATAAAAGATTAACTGGAATTCCCAGCTTTTGTTCTATTTCTTTCTTAACAGTTGTCAAAAAATCATCAGAATACGTAACTTTATTTACGATAACATAAGGTAAAAAATAATCATCTTGTTCCCGTAGCATTAAAATTTTAGCTTCAGTAGGATGAGGTAGAATCAGATAAAAATAAAACTTCCATTTGGGTTGAAATAAATTAGCGATCGCTCCCTCGATAAATGATAATATCGTCTGCAAAAATGGGGCTTGATTGTGATGTGATTGTTTAGATTTGGTGATTATAGCCATCTTATGTTATCCATCAGATTTTTCAACAACGTCCAGCTTCAAACTCAGCGATTGCTTCTTCTGCTAAAGCTTCCAACCTACCATCTGCAATATCTTGTTCTAGCTGTTTGTCCCAATGCTGATAATCCAAATCGAAGAACCATTGTCTGAGTTGCTGAAATTCATCTGACGAAAGTGTGAGAATTGCTGTTTCGATTTGCTCAAGATTTGACATATTAATGTTCATCTCCAATCTCAACTAGCATTTATGATTTACCCCATCTAGCAATAGATGAGGAGTTTCCGTTACAATTATTAAAAATACTTAACAATTATTTGTGATATGTCGGTAAACACAATCTCTGCAACAAACCCTATTGCTGGTGAATATTGGCAATGGCGGGGTCACAACATCTACTATGTCAAGGCTGGAGAACCCAAACCCCAACGTCCACCCTTATTATTAGTGCATGGATTTGGAGCATCCACAGACCACTGGCGTAAGAATATTAACGGATTGTGTGACGAATTTGAAGTGTGGGCGATCGATTTGTTAGGATTTGGGCGATCGGCAAAACCAAAATTACAGTACAGTGGTAATCTGTGGCGGGATCAACTCAATGACTTTATTGCGGAAGTTATTGGTCAAAAGACAGTATTAGCAGGTAATTCCCTGGGTGGCTATGCTTGCTTGTGTGTTGCGGCTCAATCCCCTGATGCGGCTGCTGGTTTGGTATTATTCAACAGTGCAGGCCCTTTTAGCGACAACCAAGCTACTTCAAATACAGAGTCTACCCAAAAATCCAAACCAGCCACAAACCTATTCGGTAACTTTCTCCGGTGGACTTTCCGTCAAAGATTATCTCAATTTCTCCTCTTCCAATATATCCGTCAACCTTGGGTAATTCGCCGCACTCTGAAAAAAGTTTATATTGACCACAGTGCAATTACTGGCCAACTAGTAGCAGATATTCGTCGTCCATCTGGTGATAAAGGTGCGTTTGATGTGTTTTGTTCCGTGTTTAGCACTCCCCAGGGCGAAAAAAATGATGTATTACTCAAGCAACTAATTTGTCCCTTATTACTATTATGGGGAGAGGGAGATCCTTGGATGAATACCAAAGAACGTTCCCAAAAATTTCGCCAATATTATCCCCAGCTTACTGAGCATTTTCTCACAGCTGGTCATTGTCCCCATGATGAAGTTCCAGATAAGGTAAACCCACTGTTAAAAGATTGGGTATTATCCATTTCTCAATAATAGGACTTACCCAACTGGCGTAGTTTGGGTTAAGGAACGCAACCCAACCTTATCAAAGGTTTGTTGGGTTTCCCTATCGCTCAACCCAACCTACCATTCTTCTTAACTGAACCGTATTGTATTTACAGGAATGACACACAGATAATGTAAGTACAGTTATGGCGACGCAAGATAGACGCGTTAGCTGACATCTTGCACGCTTCGTATTAATACTGATTTTTGCTGTTATTAATAAACATATATGCTTGTCAATAAAACGAAAAATCAGGGTTAATCCCACATACCTGACCGAAAAATAAACTGGATACAAGCCCCCGGATTTATCCGTGGAGAGTCAAAAATGTTTTCCTTGTTCTCAAGCCCCTCGATTCATCGATGGGGTAACTGATAACTGATAACTGATAACTGATAACTGAAATGACTGCCTGCAACAAATACATAAGTACTACTTTACTATATGCAATTGAATTTCTTTTTCTAATTGATTGCTAATTATCTCTTTACCAATTTCAGGATTATCTATATTAATTTTGATAAAAGCCGTTCTATCTTTTTCTGTAAACCTGTTATCGTTATCAGAATCTCTAATAATTTTGATAAACATAGCACCAATACTCTGAATCACATTCCAATTCATAATTTTAGTATCGCTGGGAGTAATTTGTTTGAGATTTTTCCCTGACAAATCAGATATGTAGCCAACTGTAGCATCTTGAGAATCTAGTTGTTTATTGCCATTGGTATCTTTTTCAATAATTTTGTAAAACCAAAATCTTTTTGGTGGTTTGCCAGATTCCTGTTTGTATTCTAGTAATTGAAAATCATTGATTAGGGCTTTTTTATTTAATAAAATATGAGCTTTCCCATCTTTTTTAGAATAAAAAATAATATTATAAGGTTTGACTTTCCCATTTTTACCAGAATAACGAGAAGAACCAAATAAAAAATTTCCTTCCTGATTTCCCGTCGCCACATCAACCGGAATCATTAAATAATCTGATTTCTCATTAATCATTAAATTCCCATAAATAATATGAGGATCTGATGTTTGGGAAGCATTAGCATCTGGTGCCTTAGTCTTTTCCGTATTGGGATTTGAAGAACAGGAAAAAGAGAATCCAGCTAATAAAGTCAATGTAATTATTTGCTTCAATAATTGATTACTTGCCATATATGTTAACCAACACAGTATCCAGATAGTATCTATGTAGTACAGAACAATGTAGATAAACTAAGGATGACAAAAAAGTCCAATTGAAAATATTTCAACTCCTCATACATCCATACACTAGTACTCGGTACTAGCTTTTCTATTCTATTCTGTGTTGCAATTAACAATTCAGGTAATGTATATAAAAATACTCGAAAACCTGGTCGAATGCGACCAGGTTCGGTAAATTCATTAGTGAGCAAATTGTTCTTATCGTTAAGTAAGTAATAGAAGAAATAGATGGAAAAACTTACAAATAGGTTGACATTATCTCGATCCAAGTCAGCATATTAATGTTTTTCCGCTTTGGGATTTGGCTGACCATCATATACTGATGGAAATTGCCACTTAATTCAGTATATGCTTTGACTTGGTTAGGCTACTGAGGGGAGACACCTATTTCACTAGCCTTTACTTGTTGGTTTGTTTTGTTGTGCCTTGTCTGGTGTCTTGATTATTAATTTATCAAATGAAAGCAGATGCTGTAACCCCCCTTTAACTTAAGTTAACCACTCTTTAAACTTCGCAACATATTAGAAAAATTTTGCAATTAATTCTGGTAGGTGCTCCTAAGAAACACAGGGAACAGGGAACAGGGAATAGGGAATAGGGTAAGAGGATGTTGTGTTTCTTTCATTCGTTGCGGGAGTGTAATCGCGCCCCTGCTCATATCTTGCACCTGCATCCTAGAAGGGTGAGGCTATAATACAAACAAAGCCTTGCGAGCGTAGCGCGGCAACCACGCAGGCTAAAAAACCTAATTTTTCCTGTTGTTGATCAAAACATATGTTTATTAATCACATTAAAAATCAGTATTAATACGAGGATTACAAGATGTCAGAATTGATTTCCAGGTGCTTTATTGGGCTTAACTGATAACTGATAACTGATAACTGAAATAACCGTAGAAGAAACTCAGTCAACGATTCCATGCTTGTCCTGAATGCGGATACCAAACTACAAGAGATCATGCTAGTGGGCGAGTAATTTTAAACCGGGGGTTGGAAAAGGTAGTACCCGTGGACTGCGGGGAAGGGAAACTGTCTGCTGAATGCGTACTGTCGGGGATAGCAATATCTAGATAAGTGCAACGCAGAAATTTCTATTCGTGAGGATAGAAGCCCACACGCTCACTGCTTGCAGTCAGTGTATGGAGAAGTCACTTTGTTACTATGGCTGTCTGACTATAATTTTTGTGGTATCTCTAATTATGTTAATCAAGTACAAAAGTCGTAGTGTCGCTGCTATCTTGGCATTTGCTGGCACATTAACAATTTCAGGATTGCATAAATTTTATCTGGGGCAACCATTATGGGGGATATTATATGTGTTACTGTCTTGGACACCTATTCCTAAGGTCGCAAGTGCCATTGAAGGGGTGTGGTACCTAACCCAGGATGAAGAGGCTTTTAACCGTAATTTTAACTCCGGTAAATCGGCTATTAAGAATGGGACACCAGGGGTTAATCCAGTGGGAACGGTTGCAGAGGCTTTACGGGAGTTGGATTCTCTGCGTCAGGAAGGACTAATTTCTGAGTATGAGTTTGAGCAAAAACGTCGCCAAATGCTTGACCAAATTTCTTGATTGATTATTTGTGATTTATGATTGGGAGCTATTTAATCGGTACTGTTTTCTATGAATCAAAACTGGCTATCATTTGGAATTAATCCCAAGTTGCAAAGACTGCGTACCAAATTAAGCTTTGATCCTTATTATCGCTTGCAATCGGGGGAAGAAATTGCGATCGCAGCACAACTTGGGGTTAAAATTGATGCCAATCAAGCCACGGTAGATGATTGGCTGCGCTTACCTGGGATCTCAATTCATCAAGCGCGAGTGCTAATGGAACTTTCTCGTTCTGGTGTCAAATTTTACTGCATTGAAGATGTAGCTGCTGCTTTAAGTCTACCTGCCCAGCGAATCAAGCCTTTAGAGGTAATTCTCAATTTTAGTTATTATGACGAACAAGCAGCAGAAAGTCTTGCATACATAGTTAACCCCAATACTGCAACAGTTGAGAGTTTAGTCAAAGTACCATTTATTGATATCTCCTTAGCCCAAGCCGTGGTGGATAATCGCCTATCCGGTGGACCCTACCATAACTTAGTAGATTTCCAGCAAAGGTTGAATTTACCTGGTGATGCCATCGCTCAACTCATGTATTATTTGAGATTTTGAAATATTTCATTCATTCCTTCCCTTTTGGGCGCAAGCCGCAGCGCCCCTACTGTTTCCCTCCTTCCCTCACGGGCACGGCGTGATTAATGTTATTACATATACCGAGAGACTGTGGATGCCGTGCCCCTACTCCTTACCTCACGGGCACGGCGTGATTAATGTTATTAC
>JAAUYI010220872.1_pt1 | contig 56442 bp, 21 predicted proteins | sample 7278041 | NCBI WGS metagenome assembly JAAUYI01 (sample SAMN14350216, study PRJNA611818) | marine sediment metagenome | isolation source: surface marine sediment (0.6m) | place: French Polynesia: Moorea | collected 2018-08
ACCTGGGACTATAAGTCCCAGTCTAATAGTCAAAGTCATATAAATATGACTATAAAACTAGCCATCAAAACTAATGGGACAGAACACTAGTAGTCCACCACATTAATTCTGAGGGGTAGAGGAATAAACCACAAAGGCATGAAGTACGCAAAGGAAGAGGGAGAGAAGATAAATAGAGATATTTATCCGGCAAAATTAATGTGGTCAAGTACTAGTACTTTGTCCCATTAATTTTTAGGGGTTGTGGCACAGGTATCCTGCCTGTGCAGTGGTCAGGCAAGGATGCCTGACCCACAAGTTATTATTTTTACCATCAAAATTAATGGGACAGACCACTAGTGGTCTATGGGATTAATTCTCAGGGGTTGTGGCACAGGCATCCTGCCTGTGCAGTAGTTAGGTAAGTATGTCTGACCATAGCGTGATTATTTTTACTATCAAAATTAGTGCGATAGACCGCTAGTTGACCATAAACTGACCCTAGACAAAAAATCCTAACGGTTAAAGTCTGATTAGTAAATTTGCACTGTATCAGTTCGATGAGCAAAGTGTATTTCAATCCATGAATAAGATTCCCAAAATCATACATCAGGTTTTTTTCTCAGGAGAAGCAGCGATACCAGAGAACTATCGTCGTTATAGTCAAACAGTTAAAGAGCATCATCCCCATTGGGAACATGTTTTTTGGGATGAAACCAAAGCCAGAAAATTTATGGAGGAGAATTATTCTTGGTTTCTGAGCGTGTTTGACTCTTATCCATATCCAATTCAGCGTTTCGATGCTATACGCTATTTTATTCTTCACTACTATGGTGGATTCTATGTGGATATGGATATTGAATGTCTCAAACCAATTGATGATTTACTCGAAGGCTTTGAACTAGTGCTGTCAAAAGCCTATGATGCCTATAGTAATGCCATCATGGGTAGTGTTCCAGGACATCCAGTTTGGTTAGAAGTTTTTGAGGGATTAAAAAAACGCCAAGATAGGTCTTTATTGCAAAATAATCCCTTGAAGAACTCTATGCCATATTATGTTTCTTACAGCACCGGACCAGTTTTATTAAGTGATTGTGTACTAGGAGGAAAATTTCACAAAAGACCCGAAGTCCGTAGTTGTCCAAGTTACATTTTTGAACCGAATACTGCCGTAGAAATCGATGGAAAATTCTACAAATTACAAGGCAAACAAGAATCCTATACAATACACCATATGACTTCCCATTGGGTTCCTCTGCATCAAAAAATATTCACTATTATTTTCGATTTTCTTGCCAAACCCTACTGGAGTCTGCGCTCCTTACGGACGCTAAAATAAACAACTATCGGCAGGCAAAGTTAGTGATTGCTAAAGGTTTAAGAAGATGGAAGTGAAAGATAATTTTATACTTACCTAATGATATGAATGTAGTTATGGATACGACCTGATGAGTATAATTACGGCTTTTAAAAATTGAAATAATTGCGATGCAATTGCCAAGTTTCAGATAACGATTGTGCGATCGCAACAATCAATCAATATTTATTGACCAGACTGATTTTGATCATAGAAGAAAATTATCCCAATGGCTAAATACAAGGTTCCTAATGGTCCGAAAAGCTATCCTTGCTGGCAAAAGCTACAATGGCTGATCAGACAAGAAGGATATTTACAAGACTGCTTCCACAAGTATGGAGATGTTTTTACTCTCAAAGTGGGTCCAGATTTTTCTCCTTACGTATTTATTTGCAGTCCGCAAATGATGCAGGAATTGTTTGCAGCAGGACCACAACAGGTGGACTCTGGTGTGGAAGCAACTAATAATCCATTTTTATTAGGGGAGCGATCGCTAGTTTCACTGTCTGGAAAACGCCACAGACAACAACGGAAGTTATTAGCACCTTGTTTGCATGGGGAGAGGGTACAAGTTTATAGTCAGTTGATTCGGGAGTTGGCTGAGGAAATGGCTAGCGGTTGGAGTATTGGTCAACCGATTCCCATCTATCAATCTTTGCAATCAATCTTTTTGGATTTAGGAAACAAGATTTTATTGGGATCAAAGGATAGACCTCGTTCTCAAAAATTAAGGCAACTTTTGCTGGAGATTATGAATCCCAAAAGACCTATATTGCGAGCTATGTCATTTTATCTCCCGTTTTTACGATGGGGTCCGTTGAATGTTTGGGCAAATTTGTTAAAGGAAAAGCAGGAGATTGACGATATTCTCTATGCTGAGATTCGCGAACACCGGGAAAATCCTGATCCATCCCAAACTGATATTCTTTCTGTGATGATCGCTAGTCGCTATGATACTGGTGAACCGATGACAGATTTGGAATTGCGGGATGAGGTGATCACCCTGATGGCGCAAAGTCCTGAAGTTGCTGGAACTAGTTTAGCCAGGGCTTTTTATTGGATTCTTTATAAACCCCAGGTGTATGAGAAACTGTTGGAAGAGCTTGACTCTCTTGGGGATGATCCAGATCCCCAGGAGATTATACGATTACCCTATCTCGATGCTGTCTATAAGGAATTCATGCGAATTTACCCGACAGCGGTGTTGACTTTCCCCAGAGTAGTTAAAAAAACTTTACAACTCCAGGATTATCAGTTTGAACCTGGTACAATATTACTTCCTTGTATTCATCTGATCCATCATCGGGAAGATATATATCCTCAAGCCAAGGAGTTTAAACCAGAGCGTTTTCTAGAGCGTGATTTTGCTCCTTATGAGTATTTTCCCTTTGGTGGTGGTCATCGTCGTTGTATTGGCACGATGTTAGCGCAGTTGGAGATGAAACTGGTTTTGGCGACTATCTTATCTGGTTGGGAACTAGCACTAGATAGTAATATGCCCAAGCCATCATATCAGGGGGCTTTATTACCATCAACAAATAATATCCGCATAGTCATGAAGGGAAAACGGACTCGAAGTCAGATTCGCTCAAAAACCCCAGATGTGAATCTTTCTGGCGTTAATTAAGCGAACTGCAAAAATTGAGGTGGGAACAGGGAATGGGAAACGGGGAACACAAGGGAGCATCCCAAATGTTTAAATTTGTAATGCCGGCATCTTGCCCGCTTTATATCAAAGGAGCAAGATGCTCCCGAACAGAGAATGGTGGGATGGGGATACTCTGCGCTCAGCAAGCTACAGGGGACACTGTAAAGACGGTGGGGTATTAGACCCTTCACTGTTCCTTGTTCCCTGTTCCCTGTTCCCTGTTCCCTATTCCCTATTTCCTATTCCCTGTTCCCTGTTCCCTATTCCCTGTTCCCTGTTCTAAATGAGTTGAGATTTTGATCATCTCGCTTTTGCTTTGGTCAATAAAGTTATATATTTTACTGTGAAGGAAATTTGTGAGACACTTGTTACATATTTTCCGACACCAAATAAGGATTATCTAGTAAAAACAATCGGTACGCTGATCTCATTTGCTCAAGCGTCAGGAGATTAGTTAAAATGACTACCCATCAACTACCTAAAGGACCTCAGACTCATCCTTGGTTACAACAATTCCAATGGCTGACTAGAGGTGAAGAATACTTAAAAGAGTGCTATCAACTTTATGGGGATATGTTCACTCTGCGGATTTCCTCAGATTCCACTCCTCATGTATTCGTTAGCAATCCTCAGGCTATTCGAGAGATATTTGCAGCGAATACAAAACAGTTAGATTCTAGTAAGGAGGCTGGTAATCATCCATTTTTACTGGGACAACACTCGCTAGTTGTACAATCAGGAGAGGGTCACATACAACACAGGAAGCTTTTAGCACCGCCATTTCATGGGGAACGGATACAAGTTTTGGGGGAGGTAATTCGCCAAATCACAGAACAAGAAGCTAATAGTTGGACTATCGGTCGATCCTTCTCGCTGCATAAATTCCTGGAAACAATCTCCTTAGAAGTGAGTCTGAGAGCTTTATTGGGAGCGAGGGAAAGTGTTCGGGATCAAAAGCTTAAGGAACTTCTGGCTACATTCCTAAATCCGAATATATCGATATTACAAATTATTTTTTTACATTTCTTGTTTTTGCGGTGGGATCTAGGTCCATGGAGTACTTGGGGAAAGATGCTGCGTCGTAAGCAACAGATTGACGAGATTATTTATGCAGAAATTGCTCGACGTCGTCAGGAGCATGATCCATCCTCAACTGATATTCTCTCATTAATCATGGCAAGTCGCTATGATAATGGGGAGTCCATGACAGATGAACAGTTGCGGGACGAGTTACTGACTGTGATGACCCAGGGACCAGAAATTACCGTAACGGCGTTGGTGAGGGCATTTTATTGGATTTTGCGGAATCCACAGGTACTTCAGAAGTTGTTACAGGAGTTGGATTCTGTTGGTGATAACCCTGATGTTAATACTATAAGTAAATTGCCATATTTAGATGCTGTCTATAAGGAAACTTTAAGACTTTATCCTCCACCACAGTTTGCTTTTCCCCGACAAGTTCAATCAACAGTAAAAATCCATGGTTATCAGTTTGAGGCTGGTACAATTTTATCTCCATGTATCCATCTAACTCATCATCGAGAAGATTTATATCCTCAGCCAGAGAAATTTAAACCAGAGCGTTTTCTAGAGCGAGAATTTGCTTCCTATGAATACTTACCTTTTGGTGGAGGTAATCGCCGTTGTATTGGTGCAGCATTTGCTCAACTTGAAATCAAAATGGTTTTAGCAACAATTTTATCTCGTTGGGATTTAGTATTAGATGGTAGTAAATCTGTGAAAGCAGCAAATAAAAATATTTTTGCGCCACCACCGATAAAAAGTATTGAGATAGTGGTAAAAGGTAAGCGAAATAGGAACTAGTTTTTATTGGGAAATAATTAACAATAATAAATTTAAATTAATAGGATAAAAACATGGCTGGCAAAGAAGTATATCTCAAGGAGAATGTTGTTTTAGAACCTTTATTTAATCAGTGGTATGCATGGTCATATCTGATTTCTCCTGCTACGGCTGCTATGTATATAGCTAGTTCCCATTTAAAGATAATGCAATCCTTTGTTTCAGCACCTCAAGTGCATATTACTACCCTGAAGAATCCGAAAATGCTGGGGGGTCCATTTATTAATTATGGTGCTGGCAAGGTTGATGAAATTAAAGCATTAATGGAGAAAACTAAAGAACAGCAAGCTCATATGTTGGAACTTGCATCAGCGATAAAATCTCTGAATGCTATGTTACTTGATGAAGCAACGGGTTATTCCATTGAAGAACTTTATCAAGATGTTCCGGAGATTTTAAAAGGTTATGTAGAGCTAGTTTATGACTTGAATAATCATCCTTCTTTTAGATTAATTGAAGGTTTGTTGTATAAAAGTCCATATTACAATGAATCATCCCAAAGCTTTGCAATGTCTTTGATAGACAAGGAAGAAAAACGCTCTTTTGCTTTTAGTACTCCCAGGTTGAAGTCTGATGACACATTGCATATTAATATTCCATTTCGGTCTGAAGCTATAGATGATTTATTTAGGATGAAAAGAACTGCAAATTCTTTGGGTGATATTGCAGGGAAACTCGGTATTGGTGATGAAGATGAGCAACTTTTTTCATCGTTCTTTACTGAAGAAAAGCCTGAAGATTATCAGCAATATACGGATGATGATGTGAGGATTCGTTACTTTGGTCATGCTTGTCTTTTAATTGAATCAAAAGACGTTAGTATTCTGTGTGATCCGATAATCAGTTATAAACATGATAGCGAAATTTCTCGTTATACTTATTCTGATTTGCCATCAAAAATTGATTATGTGTTAATTACTCACAACCATCAGGATCATTGTTTGTTTGAGACTTTATTACAATTAAGGCATCAAGTTGAAAATATAGTTATACCAAAGAACAATGGTGGAAGTTTGGCAGATCCATCTTTGAAATTAATGTTAAAAAAATTAGGTTTTAAAAAAGTTATTGAACTTGATGAAATAGAAGATATTCAGATTCCTGGTGGAACTATTACGGGATTACCTTTTTTAGGGGAACATGCGGATTTAAATATTAGAACTAAGATTGCTTATTTGGTGAATATCAAGGGTAATTCTATGGTAATAGCAGCGGATTCTAATAATATTGAAAACAAGATTTATCAACATATTTATAATTATTTTGGTGGGATTGATTTTTTGTTTTTAGGAATGGAATGTGAGGGAGCACCTTTAAGTTGGTTATATGGTTCATTATTAACAAAACAATTACCCAGAAAAATGGATCAGTCAAGGAGATTTGATGGTTCTAATTGTGAAAAAGCAATGAAAATAGTTGAACAATTAAGTCCTAAGCAGGTTTATGTTTATGCAATGGGATTAGAACCTTGGCTAACTTATATTACGTCTATTCATTATGATGAAAAATCGAGTCCGATTGTTGAATCTAACAAATTAATTGCCGAATGTAGTAATCATGGAGTTAAAGCAGAAAGATTATTTGGTCAAAAGGAGATGATTTTAAAATAAGCTTGGGTGAAAAACTAATCATAACCAAGGAAAAAAAATATGCATTTTGGACTAGTAATATTAGCATTTGAAAGTCATCTTATTCCTTTTTTATCCCTTGCTGGGGAGTTGCAACAACGAGGTCATCAAGTTTCATTTTTTGCTGTCAATGATAGTATAGCAGCGGGTAAAGCTGCAGGGGTAAATATTATTGATTGTACTACTCCTTTGGATAAAGAACAGCAGTCTCAGGAAGAATCATATGGGAAGAAACTGGAGATTAAATACGAAAATTATTTATTGGCTGTTGACTCTTGGTTAGCAAATAATCCTCATACTCTTGATTGTTTAATAGTGGATTCTTTTCACCATTTTCTATATTTACTGGGGGAAAAATATCAGATTCCATACCTTTTAATCGACACGACTATTCCAGGGTTATTTAGTTCGGATTTACCACCCTTGAGTCAAACTTGGTCATATTCTGATTCGCTTTTTTCGAGAATACGCAATCATTCCATTAACAGTCTATATAAATTTTTTATTGGCATGTTACATGGTGACCAAAAATTGCAAAATAAGTATGCTGACCTCTGGGGTTTACCTCGTTCTCAAGAATGGGGAGACACTAGAGTTGCCTTAGCATGGCTGACACAAGTACCTGAGGCTTTTGAGTTTCCTCGAGGGGACAAAAATCAGTATACCTATACAGGACCCTGGATCAACCCTTCTCGACGTATTCAGGTTGATTTTCCCTGGGAACGTCTCAATGGTAAACCACTGATATATTCTGCTCTTGGTACGTTGCTGAACAACCGGACGGATGTTTATACCACTATTGTGGATGCTTGTTCGATGATAGATTGTCAGCTAGTTCTTTCAGTTGGATCTTTTACTCCACAGGAGGTTTTGGAGAATTTTCAAAATCAGCATCCCCAGTTTATTTTTGTCCGTAAAGCACCGCAGGTTGAGTTATTGCAACGTGCAACCCTATTTATTACTCATGGAGGAGCAAATTCAGTTCTAGAAGCTCTACAAACGGGTGTACCGATGGTAGCCATACCTTTAGGAAACGACCATCCCACCATAGCAGCACGTATATCTTACCACAAGTTAGGAGTTTATGTACCACTAAAAAAATTGAATTCCCAGCGACTTCATCAGGCAGTTGTTGAAGTTTTGGATAATATCAAATTATATAGGGAAAATGCCCTTGGTTTCTCCAAAATCATCAAGGAAAATCCTGGTTTAACTATGGGTGCTGAAGCAATTGAACGGATTGTTACTTCTGCGATAAATGACAAATTAAAAATTAAAAATTAAAAATTACCAATTACCAATCACCAATTACCAATTACCAATTACCAATTACCAATTACCAATTACCAATTAAAAATGATTATGTATAACAATTCAACAACAGAAAATATTTTTGCAGACAGTACTTTAGTTGATATTTTAAAGACTAGGGCACTCCACCAACCAGAACAGACAGCTTATACTTTCTTGGTGAATGGAGAAACAGAAGAAATTAGCCTTACTTATCAAGAGTTAGATCGAAAAGCAAAAGCCATTGCTTATGAGTTGAAAAACATCAAAGCTACTGGGGAAAGAGCGCTCCTTCTTTATCCATCTGGACTGGAATTTATTGCTGCTTTTTTTGGATGTTTATATGCAGGAGTTGTGGCTGTTCCTGCTAATCCACCGCGACGGAATCAAAGATTGACAAGGTTACAAGCGATTGTTAAGGATGCTCAAGCTACTATTGTTCTGACAACAACATCGATTTTGAGTAATATTGAACGTCGGTTTAAGGAAGAATCAGAATTAGCATCTTTACCTTGTATTTCTACGGAAAATATTGATAGTAACCAGGGACAAGATTGGCAGTTTCCACCAATAAATCGAGACAGTTTGGCGTTTCTCCAATACACTTCTGGTTCCACAAGTACACCCAAAGGAGTGATGATTAATCATGGCAATCTCATGCACAATGAGGAAATGATTAAAAGGGCATTTCAACATACAGAACAAAGTGTGGTTGTAGGTTGGTTGCCTTTATTTCATGATATGGGATTGATTGGAAATGTTCTACAACCTTTATATGTGGGAATACCAAGCATTTTTATGTCACCAGTAGCCTTTTTGCAAAAACCTTGGCGTTGGTTAAATGCAATTTCTCGCTACCAAGCAACTACTAGCGGAGGACCCAATTTTGCCTATGATTTGTGTGTAAATAACATTTCTATTTCTGAACAAGAAAGTTTAGATTTGAGTAGTTGGAATTTGGCTTTTAATGGAGCTGAACCAGTACAAGCTAAAACACTCCAGGAGTTTGCCCAAACCTTTGCATCTTGTGGTTTTCGTCAATCAGCGCTTTACCCTTGTTACGGTATGGCAGAAACAACTTTATTTGTGACTGGAAGGTTAAAAACAAGTCCCCAACTTTTGCAAAGAATTAATGCTGATGCTTTAGCACAAAATCAGGTGGTAGTAGAGAGTAAAAATGAAAGAAATCATCTACTTGTTAGCTGTGGAAAAGCTTGGTGCGACCAGCAAGTAATTATCGTTAATCCAGAAACATTATTGCAATGTCCACCAGATCAAGTAGGAGAAATTTGGGTTTCAGGTGCAAGTATTGCTAGTGGATATTGGGGACGTAGGGAAGAAACAGAATATACTTTTCAAGCTTATTTAGCGGATACAGGAGAAGGACCATTTTTGCGTACTGGAGATTTGGGATTTTTACATGATAATCAGTTGTTTGTTACAGGAAGACTCAAAGATGCAATTATTATTAGAGGACAAAATTATTATCCCCAAGACATTGAATTAACAGTAGAAAAAAGTCATCCAGCATTGCGTTCTAGTTGTGGTGCTGCTTTTTGTGTAGATATTGATAATTCAGAACGATTGGTGATTGTTCAGGAGGTAGAGAGGAGTTATTTACGTCAACTAAATGGTCAAGAAGTGGTAGGAAATATCCGTCAAGCTATCACAGCTGAACATAGTTTACAGGTTTATGCTGTAGTCCTAATTAAAACTAACAGTATTCCCAAAACATCAAGCGGTAAAATTCAACGTCATGTTTGTCGTTCTGGATTTTTAGCTGGTAACTTGAACGTTATATACGATTGGAGTATTAATCCCCGTAATAAACATAAGTTTCTCAATTTACAAAACGATATAGAATCCACGTTACAAAAATTATCTACACCAAGCTAGTTGAAAAAAAAACTAGATTAGGGTATGAAGATGTTTATTAGGTATAATTCAATGCTTAACCAATATTTAACCGGGAGGGACGTTGATGTCACGGTCTACACACACAACCTTGAGGATTGTAGCTTGAAAAGCTTAATTTAACATTAGCTAACGGAGGTTGACTTATATATTATAGTGTGGAATTATACTTTTAACATGTTTTACTCTCAGAAGATTTTTATGTATTATTGTTGTCAGGAGATTTAAAGAATGGAAAATTCAAATGTGGAAATTTCTACAATGCCTATAGAGTCAACAAGTCTTGAAACTGACAACAAAACCAATGGTAATCAGCGGTCGATCACAGTAGCAGAAATTCAACAATGGATAGTAGCTTATATCGCTCAGTTACTAAATATCAGCGAACAGGAAATTGATGTCACAGTTTCTTTTGATAGATACGGTTTGGATTCCTTGGCTGCTATTGGTTTAAGTGGTAAGTTGGGAAGTTGGTTAGAATACGAAATTGACCCCACTGTACTATACGATTATCCTACTATTGAAACTTTAACTCAGTATTTAGCAGAAGAACTCAGGATTAAAGCTTAAACGCTTATTCTTAGACATTTTTGCCCATAAATCTGGGGGATTATATGAAAACATCAAGTACGCCAAAAGAGCCTATAAGTTTAACTAATGGTAATGGTGAGGTTAAAAAACACCATAAGCTTATAGGAACTACTTATCGAAATAATAGTAATTCCGATTATACAGAAAACATAGAGGAGTTATGTAGAAGTTTTAAATATAGTGAAAATAGCAATCATTATTGGAGTGAACCTCATCAATCTTTGCTATATGGTAGTCCAATTTATGAAGGAGCATCTCCTGCTCAAAAATTAGCTCTTAATCATCTTCATTGGTTTGCTAACTATAACTATATTTCTAATTCGGAAACTGAGACAGTAGTTCTGAATCAAGTGACAGCGGATGTTTTTGATGCCATTGGTTATGAAACTGTAGCCAAAGAATTGGCGATGGAAACTGAGCAAGAACATCACCATATTAAAGCTTTTCGCAAGATAGGTTTAATGACAGTAATTGCTTTAATAGGCAAGGAAGGACTAAACTCTTCTTATCAGTGGAATTCTTATAAATCAACCTTAGGAACTAATTTTATTCCCACTTCTAAATATTACTCTTTGCGTTTTGTAGCCAAAGGTCTTCTCAATGGTACAAAGCAACATTATTCACAATATTTAAAAGATTTAGAACAGAAAGATGATTTTGCTTTTAGGGTGCCGACAACGGGTATAATTGGCAGGTCTTTAAAACATGACTTACAGAACTTCTTCACTTTCAATTGGGGTGGTGGTTCACCTTTTTTAGCATGTCAATTTTATGCCCTACGCATGATTGCGAATATGCATCTGAAGAATTTGGAACATCCCATTGCCAAGTATTTTAAAAAAGTAGAAAAAAGCGGAGAATTTATTCCAGCACCGACAGCAGTTTCCCATTATCATTTTTTAGATGAATCTTTTCACACGACAATTTCCCATGTAATTGCCCAAGATATGTACAAAGATTTCTCCAAACCCACAGCTTATGAAAAATATCTAGGGAATTTGGCAATTTATATGTCACAACATGGGGCATTAGGAGGACTTTCTGCTGTATTACCCCATCGCTATTTTAATGATGATTATTTGGTAATGGAGATAGTATACAGATTATTGCAATCTCCTCTATTTGGTATGTCTAGTTCCGAAGCTATGGAATGGATGTATAAATCTTTTTGTTGCGAACATGAAGGTTTTCATCTAGCAGCTAAAAATCGTCAACGACTGACATCGGATCTACAAAGATTCTTTGCTGATGTTGACTATCTATTACCAGTTAATCGGGAAATGCGTATAATGTCATCTAGAGGCTCAATCGATGATACTATACAGAATAATATCAAGACTTTTAAGCGATTTTCTCATTTAGTAACTAATTAGAATTAGGAGGTGTGATTAGTCATTAATCATTGGTAAGGGTTTTAGAGATTAGTTAACTCCCAAACACTATGTAATTGGTTGGTTGAAAATGGAAACCATAGGTATTATCGGTATTGGCTGTCGTTTTCCTGGTGCAAATAACCCGGAATCTTTTTGGCAACTATTGCGTAATGGTGGAGATGCTATTACCGAAATACCCCCGGATCGATGGGATATTGACCAGTTTTATCACCCGACTCCCGCTACACCAGGAAAAATGCACAGTCGTTGGGGTGGTTTTTTGCCGCAGGTGGATCAATTCGATGCTAGTTTCTTTGGGATTTCTCCCCGAGAAGCGGAACGTATGGACCCCCAGCAGAGAATATTGTTAGAGGTTACTTGGGAAGCTTTAGAAAATGCGGGTATAGTACCAAAAAGCCTATCTGGTAGTCGGACTGGGGTGTTTGTGGGGATTAGCAATATTGACTATATTCAAATTTTATTTCAAGATTATTCTAATATAAATGCGTATAATGGCATCGGCACTGCCTTTTCCATTAGCGCTAACCGCATATCTTACCTCCTGAATTTGCAAGGTCCAAGCATAGCGATAGATACCGCTTGTTCTGCATCCCTGGTTGCACTTCATTATGCTTGTCAGAGTCTGAAGAACAAAGAATCAGACCTGTGTATAGTGGGAGGAGTGAACCTGATTTTGTCTCCTGAGGCAAGTATAACTTTTTCTCAAGCGCAAATGATGGCAGCAGATGGTCGTTGTAAAACCTTTGATGCTAGTGCGAATGGTTATGTGCGTGCTGAAGGTTGCGGAGTTGTGATCCTCAAACGGGTTAAGGACGCAATTCGAGATAGAGACCAAATTCAAGGGGTGATTAGAGGTTCAGCGGTTAATCAAGATGGTTTGACTTATGCGCTGACAGCACCTAATGGTTTAGCACAGCAGTCTGTGATTAATCAAGCTTTGACAAATGCTGGAGTCGCACCCGCAGAAATTAGCTATGTGGAAACCCACGGAACTGGGACTTCTTTGGGAGATCCGATTGAAGTCAAAGCTTTGAAGAAAGTGCTAAATCAAGGACGTTCTCCATCTAACCCTTGTTGGTTAGGTTCAGTTAAGACAAATATCGGTCATTTAGAATCAGCAGCGGGAATAGCTGGTTTAATTAAGGTGGTACTGTCCCTCCAACATGGGGAAATTCCTCCTCATCTACATCTGCAACAGTTAAACCCATATATTTCTCTGGAAGATACACCCTTTTCTATTCCTACTCAGCTTCAACCTTGGTCTGTAAATGGAGAAAATCGTCGTTTAGCTGGTGTGAGTTCCTTTGGTTTTGGGGGAACTAATGCTCATGTGATTCTAGAGTCAGCTGCAAACTTACTACCTGAGACATCAGAGGTTGAAGTTGAGGTTGAACGTCCCCAGCATCTATTGACTCTTTCAGCTAAAACCGAGTCAGCTTTGGGGGAATTGGTGCAAACTTATCAACAATTCCTGGAAACTAAAAAAGATGCTCACATTGCAGATATTTGTTTCACTACCAATATTGGGCGATCGCACTTTTCTCATCGTTTAGGGGTAGTAGCAGCATCAACAGCAGAGATTAAAGAACAACTTACTAATTTTACCGTCGGTGGAGTATCAGAGCAGCTATTTACTGGACAAGTACCACTTAATAGTAAAACAAAAATAGCCTTTTTATTCACAGGTCAAGGTTCCCAGTACGTGGGAATGGGACAAGAACTCTATCAAACCCAACCCACATTTAGAAAAGTTTTACAACAGTGCGATCGCATCCTCCGTAGAGATTTAGAAATACCCCTATTAGAAGTTCTCTATCCAACCAATCCAGAGGACTCACCCATCAATGAAACCGCTTACACTCAACCCGCTTTATTTGCTGTAGAATATGCTCTCTATCAGTTGTGGAAGTCTTGGGGAATCACCCCAGATGTCGTCATGGGTCACAGTGTGGGAGAATATGTGGCAGCAGCTGTAGCGGGGGTATTCAGCTTAGAAGATGGGTTAAAATTGATTGCTCAACGGGGACGATTAATGCAAACAGCTTGTCCTCCAGGAGCTATGGTAGCAGTATTTACCGACGAAGCAACTGTAAGGGCAGTCATAGAACCCTATGGAGAACAACTATCCATTGCTGCTATTAATGGTCATAAAAGTATAGTTATTTCCGGTGAATCCCCAGCGGTTGCAGCAGTCACAGAAGTCTTACAAGGCAAAGGTGTGGAGACTAAACAGCTAAAAGTTTCCCGTGGATTTCACTCGGCGTTGATGCAGCCGATGTTACATGAATTTGAGGAGGTGGCACGGAAAGTTAGTTATTCTAGTCCCCAAATCAAGATAATTTCTAACCTCACTGGCAAGGTAGCGGATAAATCAATTGTCACTCCCGAATATTGGTGTAATCACGTAATTAAACCAGTCTTGTTTACTGCCAGCATGGATAATTTTCAGCAATTGGGAGATAGGGTATTTGTGGAAATTGGTCCCAAACCGACTTTATTAGGTATGGGTCGTCACTATCTACCATCAGGGACTGGTGTATGGTTGCCTAGTTTACGTCCAGGACAGTCAGATTGGCAACAGTTGTTAGGTAGTCTAGGGAAATTATACGCTCTTGGGGTACCAATAGATTGGTCTGGGTTTCATGGGGATTATTCCTGTCGTCGTCTGCAATTACCAACTTATCCCTTCCAACGACAAAGATATTGGTTTTCCCATGGTGAGAATCATTCCCAGGGGGTGAAAAATCACAACCCTCATCCTTTAAGGGGTCAGCGCTTACAATTAGCAGGTCTAGAAGAGATACGCTTTCAGTACCAAATTAGTCCAGATAATCCCAGCTTTTTACAACAGTATCGCACAACTAACCAGGTGAGGGTGCCTAGTACAGTTTACCTAGAGATGGTTTATGCTGCGGGGGTAAAGGTTCTGAAAACGGAGAACTTGCTACTGTCAGAGATTCAGATTCAACAGCCATTGATTTTAGGAGAAAATGAACTTAAGACCCTACAACTGGTTTTAAACCCCCTGGGTAAATCAGCATTTTCTTTCCAGATTTTTAGTTTGACAACTCCAGCAGAAGCAGAGAAACAAGAGAGTGAAAACTCAACTTGGGTGTTGCACGCATCAGGAAAGGTGCTTGTCAGGGGAGAAGAGGTAAAAGCACCAATAGTAGACTTGACTGTTATCCAAGCTGAACACCAAGAGGAAATATCAGTCCCAGGTATTGAACAACTGTGGGGGAATTCAGAATCAGTCCTAGGTAGGATTGAATTACCACCAGCAGTGAGATTAAATTCAGATTACCAGTTACATCCTGTAGTGCTGGATGCATGTTTGCAAGTAGTCCGGGGTTTATTCCTTGAGGATAGGGGTTCAAATTATGCCCAAATTGGCATAGAAAAGCTAACTGTATTTAAGGGGGAACAGGGAGTTAAGCGTCCTGAGGGTGGATTATGGAGTCAAGCAAGACTGCGTCCGGTTAATGGTTCCGATTCTTCAACCCGGATTGTAGATTTGCTCTTTTTTGCTGAGGATGGACAGTTGGTTGCAATGGTGGAAGGTCTACAACTCCAGCGAGTTAATCCCTCCTCACCCTGGAGTAATTGGTTGTACGAAGTAGAATGGTCTCCCCAGGAACTGCAACCCCAATCACAGCAACAGTCCTCCAGGAGTTGGTTAATTTTCGCAGATACCCAAGGTATTGGCAAGGAGTTAGCTGCACTCCTGTCAGGGAAAGGTGAAGTCTGCACCTTGGTATTTGCTGGAAATCAGTATCAACAGTTAAGCGAACATGAATTTACCATTGACCGGACAAATCCTGGGGACTTTCAGCGATTACTGCAAGATGTGGTTAACTCCAGCAAACCACCATTGTCTAAAATTCTACATTTGTGGAGTTTAGATGCAGTCGGGGAACCACAGACAGCCGAAGATTTGGAAATGGCTGTAAGTATAGGATGCGCTAGTAGTTTGTATTTAGTCCAATCCCTGGTGAAGATGGGTTTGCAGGTAGCTCCTGACTTATATTTAGTTACTAAAGGAGCGCAAGCGATAAGTAAAACCACAGAACTAGCAGTGGAACAATCACCCTTATGGGGTTTGGGTAAAGTTATTCATATGGAGCATCCTGAATTTAACTGTATGCTCATGGATTTAGATCCATCCCCCGATGCAAATCAGGTGCAAAATTTATTTGACTCAATATGGTCAGTAAAATCACCAGGTCAATCCCTAATGGCTTGGCGTCAAAACCAACTCTATTTAGCTCAATTAGTACCTAGTCCCAAACATCAGTCCCAGTCTGTGGATTTACGGGGGGATGGTACTTACCTAATTGTGGGTGGATTAGGGGGCATTGGTTTACACTTAGCCCAGTGGATGGTAGAACGGGGAGCGCGTCATTTAGTATTTATGGGTCGTAGCGGTGCAAATCCCCATGGGAGAGAAGTTTTAAAAGATTTGGAACAGCTAGGAGTTGAAATTGTAATTGCGACTGGTGATGTCTCCCAGAAGCAGGAAGTAGCCAAGGTTCTAGACCAAATTAAAGCATCCATGCCACCATTGCGGGGTATCATGCATTTAGCTGGTATTAATGATGACCGATTGTTGCGGGAGCATAAATGGGAACTGTTTACAAAAGTCTTCGCTCCTAAGGTCAGTGGTTCATGGAATTTACACATCCTGACTCAGGAGATACCACTAGACTTTTTTGTGCTTTTCTCCTCCATTGCTTCCATGACTGGTGGTTCTGGTTTAGGTAACTATGCAGCAGCTAACACCTTTTTAGACGCTTTGGCTCATTATCGGAGAATGCAAGGTTTACCTGGACTGAGTATTAATTGGGGACCTTGGGCAAAAGTGGGGATGGCTGCAAATGTGGGTAGGGGACAGGAGGGTCAGTGGTTGATCCAGGGATTAGAACCAATGCAACCACAGTTAGGACTAGAAGCTCTGGAGTATTTATTAAACCCCGTCCTTAAGGACAGGGTCTTACAAAATTCCGCTCAAGTGGGAGTAATACCAATTAATTGGTCTAAATACTTAGAGTTTTTCCCGAATATCAAATCTAGATTTTTAGATGGAGTAATTGATGCTGGAACTTCTACAAGTAGTCAGGGAGATAGAAATCAGTTTGAAAGTAAGTTTAATATTTTACAGCAATTACAAGAGGCTGAAGGAAGCAAGCATTTAGATTTGTTGGTTACTTATTTACAACAATATGTCTGTAAAGTTCTGGGATTTAAATCTTCTACAAATTTAGAGATACAACAGTCATTGTTGGAATTAGGTCTTGATTCTTTAATGGCTGTACAACTGAAAAATTGGATTTCCACCGATTTAGGGGTAAACTTACCAATAGAAAAGTTTATTAATGATTCGAGTATTCTGCAACTGGCAACATTTTTACAGTCAGAACTAGCTTATAAATCAATTATTTCTCTTCCAAAAGTTGCTTCAACTTCAGAAAATTTTGTCGAGGGGGAAATATGAATATAAATAAAACTTACACAACTAGCATATTGATACTGTTTGTAGTCAGGGTTTTAACCCGCTTTTTGAGTACTAAGGTACCTACTACCAACCAAAAATTAACTTTCAAGCATGACACTTACCTAAGTCCTGGATAAATAACAAATGACAAATAACAAATAACAAATAACAAATAACAAATAACAAATAACAAATAACAAATATGAATATAGTTGAATTTTTGGAACATCTGGGGACAAAGAATATAGAGTTGTGGGTTGAGGGAGAAAAACTCCGCTATCGCGCTCCCCAAGAGGTTTTGAGTCCGACAATTTTGAGTGAAATTAAACAATATAAAACAGAAATTCTTGCCTTTTTGAGGCGTAAAAATGACTCTATATTACCTACGAACAGGGATGTAGCATTACCATTATCTTTTGCCCAACAAAGGTTATGGATAATTACCCAGTTAGATCCAGATAATGCCTTTTATAATCTTCCGGGAGCAGTACGTCTTCAAGGTAAACTAAATATAGAATTTTTACAACAAAGTTTTAGCGAAATTATTAATAGACATGAAGCTTTGCGGACAAATTTTATTGTCCAAGCAGATGGGGAACCAGTGCAAATTATTCGTCCCCCTGGTGCTTGGAAATTATCAGTAGTAGATATACAAAAATTGTCTCCCAGAGAGCAAGAAATTTCTTGGCAAAAATTAGCAGCAAAATCAGCCCAACGTCCCTTTAATTTAGCAACAGAACCTTTAATTCGGGGGACTTTAGTGCAATTATCAGACACAGAACATATCTTGTTATTGTGTCTACATCATATTATTGCTGATGGTTGGTCAAAGAGTATTTTTGTACGGGAATTAGCCACATTTTACTCATCATTCTACCATGGTCGAACCGTACCACTACCACAACTACCTATACAATATGCTGATTATGCAGTTTGGCAGAGACAATGGTTGCAAGGTGATATATTAGAGTCCCAACTTGAGTACTGGAAACAACAACTAGCAAACGCACCTACTCTCTTATCCCTCCCTACTGACCGACCCCGACCTGCTGTACAAACCTTCCAAGGGGGATATCAATCCTTTGCATTCCCCAAACAGTTAAGTGAAGCACTGAAATCATTAAGCAGGGAAGAAGGGGTTACCCTGTTTATGACCCTGTTATGTGCCTTTAATATTCTACTTTATCGTTATGCAGGTACTGAAGACATTTTAGTGGGTTCCCCCATTGCGAATCGCAACAAAAGCGAAATTGAAGGGTTAATTGGCTTTTTTGTGAATAATTTAGTCCTGCGCACAGATTTATCAGGGAATCCCAGTTACCGGGAATTATTGGCTAGGGTGAAGGAGATTACTTTAGCAGCTTATAATCATCAAGATATACCTTTTGAATTACTGGTAGATGCATTAGTTCCAGAACGAGATTTAAGCCATACTCCCCTGTTCCAGGTGATGTTTGCACTCCAGAATACCCCTGTAGAAAAGATGGATTTGGCTGGGTTAAGTCTGAGTCCATTGGTGGTAGAGAATAAAACATCAAAATTTGATTTGACCTTATCTGTGGAGAACACTACCGATGGACTGACGGGATGGTGGGAATACAGTACCGATTTGTTTGATGATGCAACCATAACTCGGATGATTGGTCATTTTCAAACCTTGCTAGAGGGAATTGTTGCTAACCCGCAACAGAATATCGATGAATTACCCTTATTAACAGCCAATGAACGACATCAGTTGTTAGTGGAGTGGAATGATACTGCAAGGAAATATCCCTCAGATAAGTCTATTCATCAACTATTTGAAGAACAGGTAGAGAAAACACCAGATGCGATCGCACTCGTATATGAAGATAAACAATTATCTTACCAAGAATTGAATCGTCGCGCTAACCAATTAGCACATTACTTGCAAACCTTGGGTGTGGGACCCGATGTTCTAGTTGGTATTTGTGTAGAACGTTCCCCAGAGATGATTGTAGGACTGTTGGGGATACTCAAAGCTGGTGGTGCTTATGTACCCCTTGACCCAGATTATCCCCCAGAACGTCTGAGTTTGATGTTGTCAGATGCTGAAGTAGGAGTATTGTTGACTCAACAGCGACTTGTGAAGGAACTACCTAACCATAGCGCTACTGTGGTCTGTTTAGATCAGATATGGGAAGAGATTAGTCAACAAAGTGAGAAAAATTTGGTTAATGGGGTAACACCCGATAATTTAGCTTACATTAACTATACTTCCGGTTCCACAGGTCAGCCAAAAGGAGTAGAGGTTGTGCATCGGGGAGTAGTCCGTCTGCTGATGGGGGTAGATTATGTTCACCTAGATGCAACCGGGAGATTTCTCCAGTTATCCTCAATTTCTTTTGATGCTTCTACTTTGGAAATTTGGGGAGCTTTATTGCATGGTGGACAATGTATTCTGTTCCCAGGTAGAGTTCCTACCCCTCTGGAGTTGAGTCAGCAAATCCACAAACATGGGATTACCATTATGTGGCTGACATCTGCCTTGTTTAATACCATAATTGATCATACTCCAGAAGCGTTGTCAGGAATTAAGCAACTACTGATTGGTGGAGAAGCGCTATCAGTGGTTCATGTTCACAAAGGTCTTCAGGTTTTACCGGACACAGAAATTATTAATGGTTATGGTCCGACAGAAAGCACCACCTTTACCTGTTGTTACTCGATTCAGAGAACCCTAGATCCGCTGGTACAGTCAATCCCCATTGGACGTCCCATCAGTAATACTCAAGTTTATATTTTGGATACTCAGATGCAACCCGTTCCTATGGGTGTACCTGGGGAGTTGTATATTGCTGGTGCGGGATTAGCACGGGGATACCTCAACCATCCAGAGTTAAGCAATGAGAAATTTGTCCCCAATCCCTTTGACAGTGGTGAGGGAGGACGGTTATATCGGACTGGAGATTTAGTTCGTTATCTAGATAATGGTTGTATTGAATACTTGGGACGCATCGATAACCAAGTAAAAATACGGGGCTTCCGCATCGAGTTGGGAGAGATAGAAACGGTACTGAGTCAACACCCTGGTGTAGGTCAAACCGTAGCGATTGTGCGTGAAGATGTAGCTGGGGATAAACGTTTAGTTGTTTACGTGGTATCCGATGAGCAGCAAACACCTACCAGCGCTGACTTGCATAGCTTCCTGAAACACAAGCTACCTGGTTACATGTTACCTTCAGCTATTGTGTTTTTGCCAGACTTACCCCTGACAGCTAATGGTAAAATAGACCGCAAGGCATTACCAGCACCAGATTTCCATCGGGAATTAACAGCCAGTTTTGTGGCTCCTCGGAATGAGGTTGAACAAACATTAGCACAAATTTGGGCTGAGGTGTTAAGGGTAGAGTCAGTGGGGGTTGCAGATAATTTCTTTGAGTTAGGGGGAGATTCCATCCTCGGTTTACAAACCATTGCTAGAGCGAACCAAAAAGGAATTTTTCTCACTCCTAAGCAACTGTTTGAGCATCAAACCATAGGGGAATTAGCAGCGGTAGCTGGTACAACCCAAGGAGTTACAGCGCAACAAGGTTTAGTTACGGGGTCATTACCACTCACCCCGATTCAACATTGGTTTTTTGAGCAGAATCAACCCGAAAAAGCTCATTTTAACCAATCTGTGTTGTTAGAGGTTCCATCTGACTTTAATCCAGAATTATTATCAGCAGTGCTTAAGGAATTGTTGAGACATCATGATGCTTTGCGTCTCAGATTTGAACAACAGGGTGAACAATGGTCGCAAAGTAATGCTGGTGACGGGGAAACTGTACCTTTGAAAGTGGTAGATTTATCTGGGAAGAGGGAACAGGGAATAGGGAATAGGGAACAGGGAACAGGTAACGGGGAACAGGGAATAGGGAATAGGGAACAGGGAATAGGGAATAGTGGAGAAGATTACTGGAAGAGGTCTATTGAAGCAATTGGGAATGAACTGCAAGAGTCTCTGAACCTATCCACAGGACCGTTGATGCAAGCAGCACTATTTTACTTGGGTGCTGGACAACCAAGTCGTTTACTGTTGATCATACATCACCTGGCAGTAGATGGGGTGTCTTGGCGAATTTTGTTAACAGACTTGTTTAATGCTTACCAACAAATCAGTAACGGTGAAGCAATTCAACTACCACCAAAGACATCTTCTTTCCGTGATTGGTCTGGTCGGTTGACAGAGTACGCACAGTCAACAGCATTAAAGACTGAGTTAGATTATTGGGTTGACCATGGAAAGGGAGAATATACTCCCCTACCCAGAGACAAGAATGCAACTGATGCAGCTAATACCGTGGGTGCATCTGCTCAGATATCAGTTTCTCTGAGTTTAGAGGAAACTCGCGCTCTCTTGCAATCAGTACCTTCTGCCTATAATACTCAAATTAATGATGTCCTGTTAACGGCATTAGTGCAAACTTTTGCCCAATGGACTGGTAAATCTTCCTTACTGATTGATTTAGAAGGTCATGGACGGGAACAATTATTTACAGACATAGATTTATCCCGTACCGTCGGTTGGTTTACCAGCATTTTCCCCATGGAATTGCAATACCAACAGGGGAATCATCCGGGAGTAGCGTTAAAATCCATTAAAGAACAACTGCGTCGGTTACCACAACGGGGAATTGGTTATGGAATTCTGTGCTATCTCAGCGAGGGAGAAATTCGTCAACAACTGCAAACTCTACCCACCCCAGAGGTGAGTTTTAACTACTTGGGTCAATTTAACCAAGAATTATTGCCATCTTCTATAGCTAAATTAGCAAAAGAATCCCCAGGAAGAGTACAAAACTCCCTCCAACATCGTCAACATCTGCTAGAACTGGATGGGATGATTGTTGATGGTCAATTACAAATAAATTGGACTTATAGCCAGAATTTCCATCACCGGGAGACAATTATATCTCTAGCGCAAGAGTTAATCACCAATTTGCAAACCTTGATTGCTCATTGTTTATCTCCAGAAGCTGGTGGATATACACCCAGCGACTTTCCCTTAGCTAAACTCAACCAAGAACAACTAGAGCAAATATTAGCTCATCTACAAACAGGAAATAACAAAACCCATTGGCGAAATATTACCAATATTTATCCCCTCTCCCCCATGCAAGAGGGTATTCTCTTCCATAGTTTGTATACTCCCCAATCGGGAGCTTATTTTGAGCAATTTGTTTGCACCTTACAAGGAAATTTAGACTTACAAGCATTTGAGCAAGCTTGGTTGCAAGTTGTCACTCGTCATTCAGTGTTGCGCACCGCTTTCCTGTGGGGGGTTAGCGACCAAAGTCTGCAAATAGTCTATCGTCAAGTACCAGTCTCCCTTAAAATTCTTGATTGGCGATCGCTACCTCCTAGTAAACAACAAGAGCAACTACAGACTTTTCTAGAACAGCAGCGCAAACAAAATCTACCATTGGATCAAGCACCGATGATGAACCTCACCCTCATCCAAATGAGTGATGACTTGTACGAATTTGTTTGGGGACATCATCACTTATTACTGGATGGTTGGTCTTTATCCTTAGTGGTGAAAGAAGTATTTAGTTTATACCATGGCTATCTCAGGGGAGAAGAGCAAAATTTACCCCTAAAACCTGCTCAACCTTACGCTCACTATATTGAATGGTTGCAAAACCAAGATATCAAAGCAGCAGAATTATATTGGCAAGAAAAACTGCAAGGGTTCACCGCACCAACCCCCCTGACCTTCAAAAAACCATCCTTTAACCAAGACCAACAACCCACTCGCAACAACTTACATGAAATTTCCTTAACCAAAGAAGCGATCGCCAACTTAGAGTCCTTTGCTCGACAACAGCAATTAACTGTAAATACTTTAATACAAGGAGCCTGGGCATTACTACTGAGCCACTACAGTAGAGAATCAGATGTGGTTTTTGGGGTCACCGTGTCAGGTCGTCCACCAGCGATGGTGGGAGTAGAATCTATGGTGGGATTGTTTATTAACACCCTACCTATAAGGGTACAAATTTCGGAAACAGTAGAAGTTTTACCCTGGTTGAGGAGTTTGCAAACACAACAGGTAGAATCAGAAGAATATTCCTATAGCTTCTTGGTAGACATTCAAAAATGGAGCGAAATTCCTCAAGGAATGCCATTATTTGAAAGTTTAGTGGTGTTTGAGAATTACCCCGTAGATACTTCTTTGCTAGGGGAAAATAGCGGTTTAGCAATCAGTAATGTGGGAGTGATTGAACAAACCAATTATCCCCTAACTCTGTTAGTGAACACTGGTTGGGAAATGTTTTTGAAACTCAGCTATGATCCTAACCGTTTTGATAGCGCTACGATTACTCAAATAGGAGAACATTTCCAAACCATTCTCTCAGGAATAGTTGCTAATCCCCAGCAGCACTTGTTGGAAGTACCGATGTTAACAGCAACCGAACGAGAACAATTGCTGTTTGCATGGAATCCCACTCAAGATTCTTATCCCCAAGAACAATTGCTGCATCAACTATTTGAAGAACAAGTATCCCGGACTCCAGATGCAGTTGCAGTGGTGTTTGCAGACCAACAATTAACCTACCATGAGTTAAACTGTCGAGCGAATCAACTTGCAAACTACCTGAGAAAATTGGGGGTGAGCACAGGTTCCCTGGTGGGTATTTGTGTGGAACGTTCCTTAGAAACGGTGGTGGGAATCATGGGAATTCTCAAAGCAGGGGGAGCGTATGTACCCATGGACCCCGATTATCCCCAAGAACGGTTAGCTTATCTACTATCAGATGTCCAAGCTTCGGTGTTATTAACCCAACAACGACTCCTGTCAAAGTTACCAGAACATCAGGCAGAAGTTGTTTGTTTAGATACTGAATGGTCTGTAATTGCCGAGCAAAAAGAAACTCTATTAGAGTTAGATAACCTAGCATCCCAGCGTCCAGCATATGTAATTTATACTAGTGGTTCCACGGGTTTACCTAAAGGATGTGTTGTTACACATACAAACGTCGTCCGTTTGCTAAAAGCAACACAACAATGGTATGAATTTAACTGCAATGATGTTTGGCTTTTATTCCATTCCTATGCTTTCGATGTTTCGGTGTGGGAACTATGGGGAGCGCTGCTGTATGGGGGTAAAATTATTGTGGTTCCCTATTGGACTCATCGTTCACCAGCAGAATTGTTAAAATTGCTGGAGTCTGAGAAAGTCACCGTCTTGAATCAAACTCCTTCCGTATTCAAACAGCTTTTACAAGCTCATGAGGAATATTCAGGGGAACTGTATTTACGCTATGTAATTTTTGCGGGAGAAGCACTAGAATTACAAAGTCTCAAACCTTGGTTTAATCGTTATGGTGACCAAAAAACCAAAATGATTAACATGTATGGGATTACTGAAATTACCGTTCATGCTACCTATCGACAAATCTGCGAAGGGGATTTGATTATGAATCGGGGTAGTGTGATTGGTGAACCAATTCCCGATTTGAGTCTTTACATTTTAGATGAGAGATTAGAACCAGTACCCATTGGAGTTCCTGGAGAAATATATGTTGGTGGGATGGGGGTAACTTGCGGTTACTTTAATCGTCCCCAATTAACAGCTGGACGGTTTATTCCTGATCCATTTAGCAAGATTCCTGGTAGTCGTCTTTATCGCAGTGGAGATTTAGCTCGTCGTCTTGGGGATGGGGAGTTAGAATATTTGGGACGATTAGACCATCAAATTAAAATACGTGGTTTTCGCATTGAGTTGGGTGAAATTGAATCAGCTTTGATTGAGCATCCGCAGGTAAAAATCGGTGCTGTAATTAATCAAACGACAGCGAATGGAGAACCTTGTATTGTTGCTTATTTTGTCTCTGAGCAAAAGGAGAATTTAATCCCAATTTTACGTGATTATCTCAAAACAATTCTCCCGGATTATATGATTCCTGCTGCATTTGTTCCCATTGACAGTTTACCGTTAACTACTAATGGAAAACTCAATCGTGCTGCATTACCTAAACTGAATTGGGAGCAAACTCAAAAGCCTTATATTGCACCCCGGAATGAATGGGAAACAACAGTTTGTTCGCTGATGGCTTCGTTATTAGGTTTAGAAAAGGTAGGAATAAATGATGATTTTTGGGAAATTGGGGGGAATTCTTTATTGATTACACAATTGGTGACTCATTTGCAAAGAATTTATCAAGTTAAGCTGCCTTTGGCGGAAGTTTTCTCCCGTCGAACTCCCTCGGATTTGGCGATTCTAATTCAGGAGTCTTCAGAGAAACCAAGTATTTCCAAAATTAAGCGAGTTAGCCGGAAAAAACACTCTGTTAATCTTAGTAATGATGGCACAATACAATTATGAAAATTAAAAATAACCAATAACCAATAACCAATTACCAATTACTAATTACCAATAACCAATTACCAATTACCAATTACTAATTACCAATTACCAATTTCATGATGATTTGATGAGGTATCCATGGAAGTTTATGTTTTTCCTTTAGCACATGCTCAAAAGCGACTCTGGTATCAGGAGATTATCCAACCAGGCAATATTGCTTATAATATTCCCATTGCTTTAAGATTGTCTGGGGAAGTTAATTTCCATGCTATAGAGTCAGCTTGGGATACAATTATCAATCGTCATGAAATTCTGCGGACTACTTTTGCCATAGAAGATGGAGAACCTGTTCAATTAATTCATGCCGAAATGGCATTGAAGATTGAGAAAGTAAAAATTGAATCGACTCCAGAAGCAAATTTACAAGAAACTTCCAAAGAGAAAAAACAAAATCAAGAAGAAGTATTAAATAACTATTTAACAACAGCGTCTTGTCAACCATTTGATTTAGTCAAGGGTCCTTTAATTCGGGTAATTTTATATGAGATAAGTGAACAAGAGCATATTTTGTTTGTGAATATGCACCATATTATTAGTGATGGTTGGTCACTAGGAATTTTGGTGCAGGAATTCACTCAAATTTATACTGGTTATCTCCAGAGAAATGATATTTGTTTACCAGAATTACCCATCCAATATGTAGATTATAGTCAATGGCAAGAAGAGTGGTTAAAAGAAGACGAAGGAATCCAAAAACAGTTTGCATATTGGGAAGAAATTCTTGCAGCACCCCTACCAATTCTGGATTTACCTTTAGATAAAGTACGACCAACAAAACAGACTTTTAATGGTGCAGTAGTACGGGAATTATTACCAAATTCCCTGACTCAATCTCTGGAAAAACTCGCGATGGAATCAGATGCGACTTTTTTCATGATTGCCTTAGCGGTTTATCAAGTGCTACTATTTCGCTATACTGGTCAAACTGATATTATTGTCGGAACTCCCATCGCTAATCGTCAACAGGTTGAGGTGGAAAACCTGATTGGCTTTTTTGTGAATACTTTACCTCTGCGAGGAAATCTAGATGGGAAACCGAGTTTTCGTCAGTTTTTGCGACGCACTGTGCAAACTTGTTTGGATGCATATGCTCATCAAGATGTCCCCCTGGAAATGTTGGTGGAAAAATTGGAATCTGAGCGAGACCAAAGTCGATCACCAATTTTTCAAACCCTTTTTGCTGTCCAAAATGCACCTTTAGGAAAAATTGATTTACCGGGATTAACAGCAATTCCTATCCGTTTGGACAATGGTGGAGCTAAGTTTGATATTACCCTAATTTTGGAGCCAGATGGGGATAATTGGTTAGCAACTCTAGAATATAATACTGATTTGTTGAGGGAAGAGTCAGCTCAACAGATGCTTAGACATTTCCAACAGTTGCTAACAGCTGTGGTAACTAATCCTGATATTTGCATTGATGCTTTACCTTTACTGAGTCAAAATGAACGTCAGCAGCTTTTAACTTTCGGTTCTGCATCAGCACCTATTACTCAACCAACAAATTTGGTTGATTGGTTTAGCCAAAGTGTAAGAATTTATGGTGATAGAGTTGCTGTTAAAGCTGGAGAAAAAAAGTTAACTTATCAAGAACTTGACCAGCATTCGCAAAAATTAGCTGATTTCTTACAAAAACAAGGGGTTGGTAGAGAAACCCGTGTAGGTATTTTTCAGGAACGAGACGAGGATTTAATTGTATCAATCCTGGCTGTGTTGAAAGCAGGTGGTACTTATGTTCCGTTAGATCCTGTATATCCAGAAGAGCGTCTGCGTTGGATTATGGAAGACAGCGGTGTGACTTGTATAATCACCAAGTCTGAGCTGGTTGATTCCATACCTGCTAATGATGCTGAAGTTATTGTAATTGACAAAATTGACTTTGGGGTGTGTGGAGAAGGGTTTGTTTCCCAAGAAATACGTCCGGATCAAGCTGCTTATATTATCTATACCAGCGGTTCCACAGGGAAACCCAAGGGTTGTGTTATTCCCCATAGGAATGTGACTCGGTTGTTCCAGAGTACGGAACCTTGGTTTGGGTTCACTCATGAGGATGTGTGGACACTTTTCCACTCCTTTGCGTTTGATTTTTCCGTTTGGGAAATTTGGGGAGCTTTACTATATGGAGGTAAGGTAGTTGTTGTTCCTTACTTAGAAAGTCGTTCCCCGGAAGCGTTTTGGACTCTGCTGCAAAATGAAGGGGTGACCATTCTCAATCAAACTCCTTCTGCTTTTCGTCAATTAATTCGGGTTGAAGGGGGAATAGGGAACGGGGAACAGGAAATAGGGAACTCCCAATCTCCCCCCTCTTCCCCCTCTCCCCTCTCTCCCCCCTCTCCCCCTTCTTCCCCCTCTTCCCAATTACGATTACGTGCGGTAATTTTTGGAGGGGAAGCTTTAGAATTACAAAGTTTACGTCCTTGGATAGAAAAGTATGGTGACAAATCTCCACGTTTGATTAATATGTATGGGATTACGGAGACTACGGTACATGTTACCTATCGTCCCATTGAGTTGAAGGATATTGAGGAAAATTCTGGGAGTGTAATTGGAGTACCGATTCCGGATTTATCGCTATATATACTTGATGAACAGTTGGAACCAGTACCATTGGGAGTTAGAGGAGAAATCTACGTTGGGGGAATGGGAGTATCCAGGGGTTATCTAAATCGACCGCAGTTGACAGCACAGCGGTTTGTTCCCGACCCTTTTAGTCCGATTCCTGGTGCTAGACTTTATCGCACTGGGGATTTAGCTAGACGTTTGCGCAATGGTGATTTAGAGTATTTGGGACGTATTGATAATCAGGTGAAGGTACGGGGTTTCCGGATTGAGTTGGGAGAAATAGAAGCAGCATTAGCAGCGATTCCCCAGGTGTCGGAAACTCTGGTGATTACCTATTCCCAAAGCGAAGATGATAAACGTCTGGTTGCTTATGTTGTTCCTGGTGGGGTTTCTTTGGAACCTAGTCAGTTACGGACTAGTTTAAAGGAGTCTTTACCGGATTATATGATTCCAGCAGCTTTTGTGATTCTGGAAGAAATGCCTTTAACAGCTCAGGGTAAAATTGATCGTAAAGCATTACCTGCACCAGATTGGAGTCATGGTGCTGCTAGACGTAGTTTGGTGCTTCCAGAATCTCCACAGGAGAAGGTGATTTGTCAGGTTTGGGAGCAAGTTTTAGGTATTGATGCTGTAGGGGTGGAAGATAATTATTTTGAGTTGGGTGGTGACTCGATTCTAGCTTTGCAGGTGGTGACGCAAATGCGTCGTCAAGGTTGGGAGGTGAAGGTTAAGGATATATTTGCACAACAGAGTGTAAAGGATTTGGCTTTGGTGATAAATAGGCTAGAATCTGTTGCACCTGTTGCGGAAGATGTTAGGGGTGAAGTTCCTTTGGTTCCCATTCAAAAATGGTTTTTTGACCTCAATCTTGCTAACCCCAACCATTGGAATCAAGCGGTGCTGTTGGAGGTGAATCAGTCTGTAGATGTTGCAGTGATTGAGAAAGCTATTAGGACTGTTTGTTTACACCATGATGTGTTTCGGTTACGGTTCCAGCAGCAAGGGGATGGATGGAGACAATTTTATAGTGAAGCTGGAGTTGAAAATGACTGGGGTTTGCTTTGGGAAACCATTGATTTAAGGGAAAAGAAGCGGGAAGAACAAGATGTAGCAATGGGATTACATTGCGATCGCTTGCAAGGGTCTTTGGATTTGAGTAATGGACCATTAGCGGGTGCAATTCTGTTTCAGTTGGGAGAGAAACGTGCTTCTCGGTTGTTGATTGTGATTCATCATTTGATTGTGGATGGTGTTTCTTTTAGAATTTTCTTAGAGGATTTAGGGGATGCAATTGAGGGGAGGTCTTTAGCACCGTCTACTAGTTCTTGGCAACGCTGGAGTAATTTTCTCCAATCTTTCGTTTATTCAAAAGCTATCCAGGAGGAGGAGAAGTTCTGGTTAGCGATGATTAAGGATACCCAGTTTCAACTTCCTTTGGATTTTGGCGATCGCACAAGTAATTTAGAGTCTTCTGTGAGAACTATAGCGCTAGAGTTGACGGAAGGGGATACGAATATTTTGCTTACCGAAGCGCACAAGGCTTATCATACTTCTGTGGAGGAGTTGTTGGTTGCAGCTTTGAGTCGCACTATTGCTAATTGGACTGGAGGGGAGGTTCTCCAGGTGATGATGGAATCCCATGGAAGGGAGGAGTTAAGCAATGATGTGCAGTTATCCCGTACTCTGGGTTGGTTTACTTCCCTTTATCCTTTGCGTGTTGATGTTTCTTTGTGCGATGACTATGAAACTTTGCTGATTCGGGTGAAGGAACAAATGCGTGCTGTACCCAGAAGGGGGTTGGGGTATGGTCTTTTAAGATATTTGCAAGACCAGGAAGGGTCGGATGAATTAACTATTAAGAGTGCTGGAGATATTAGTTTTAATTACTTGGGTCAGGTACGCAGTGGGGATGGGAAAGGGAATGATTTATTGAGGTTAGTTGAAAATGAAGATATGGGGTATTTGCATGACCCCCAGGGTTTACGTCCCCATGTACTTGATGTGATTGCGATTGTAGTTGCAGGAAAGCTTCAGATTAATTGGTTATATAGTTCTGATTTACATCATCCAGAAACTATTGCTAGGTGGGGGGAAGATTTTCGCCAAAATCTTTTAGGAATACTCAGACATTGTACGCAACCTGGTGTAGAGAGATATACTCCTTCAGATTTTCCTTTGATTCACCTGGAACAGTCTTATTTGGATCGTTTGTCGGCTAAATTTCCCAATTTGGAAGATATTTATTCCCTTTCTCCGATGCAGGAGGGAATGCTATTTCATACGGTGTATTCTCCGGAGGATGGGGTATATTTTGAACAGGTCACGGGGAGAATTTCTGGGGTATTAGATATTGCTGCTTTTAATTTAGCTTGGCAAACTGTGGTGGAACGTCATCCTGTGTTGCGTACTGCTTTTGTCTGGTCTGGTCAAAAGCAAGCTGTGCAAGTTGTGAATCGGGATGTTGAGTTTGGGGTTGTTGAGTTTGATTGGTGTGATTTATCTCCCGAATCCCAGGAGGAGGAGTTAAACCGATATTTGGACGAGACTCGTAAGCAGGGGTTTGTGTTGGAGTCTGCACCTTTAATGAGTTTTGCAATTATGCGTTTGGATGATTGCAATAGTCGGTGGGTGTGGAATCATCACCATATACTTGTGGATGGATGGTCGCTACCAGTTTTGTTTGGGGAAGTTTTGACTATTTACCAATCTATACTCAAGGGTGTTGCTCCAACTCTAGCTCCTGTTCCACCTTATCGCAATTATATTCAGTGGTTAGCGTCCCGGGATGAGGAGGAAGCACAACAGTTTTGGCGAGAATGTCTTGGGGGTCTTGACAAAAGGACTGGTTTACTATCTAATTTGCCTCAAGATGAGGAGGTTGGGGAGAAGCGGGTTGCTTATGAGAAGGTAGATTTACGTTTAAGGGAGGAAGAGTTTGCTAGTGTGCAAAAAATGGCGCGAAGTCAAGGATTAACGTTGAATACCTTGGCTCAGGGAGCTTGGGCGCTGATTTTGCAAAAATATGGTGCAGGAGAGGATGTGTTGTTTGGGGTGACGGTTTCTGGACGTCCACCGGAGTTGGCTGATGTTGAGAATATGGTGGGGTTGTTTATTAATACTTTACCTCTGCGAGTGAGGTTGAATCCTGCACAGAATGTTGCTGATTGGTTGGGGGAAGTTCAGCAGCGTCATTTGCAAATGCGGGACTATGAATATAGTAAGTTAACGGATATTCATCAATGGATTGGATTTGCAGCGGGGGAACCGCTTTTTGAAAGTATTCTGATTTTTGAAAATTACCCGATAGATAAGTCTTTAAGTAGTCAGGGTGAGGAGTTAAGGGTTGAGGATATTCAGTTTTTTGAGAGGACTAATTATCCGTTAACTATTGCTTTTGTTCCGGATGAGGGTTTGATTTTAAGGTTGAATTATGAGACTAAGTTTTTGTCGAGAAGGGGAGCGGAAGAGCTTTTAGAAGAGTTGCGAGATGTGCTGTTGCAATTGAGTGTTAATCCTGGGGTTAGTTTGGGTAATATTCAAGTTGCTTCGAGGTCAGAGGAACAATTAGCTATTGAAAGTTGGAATGATAATTATCGTTCTTGGGGAGAGTTTCGTCTTGCTCATCAATTGTTTGAGGACCAAGTAGATGTTAATAGGAATCGCACTGCGGTGGTTTGTGGTGGAGAGGTTTTGACCTATGGAGAGTTAGAGGTTAGAGCTAATTTACTTGCGGAAGTTTTGCAAGGGGAAGGTGTAGGGAATGAGGATATTATTGGTTTATATTTTGCACCGGGAATTGATTTTATAGTTGCTTTATTGGCTGTTTTGAAAGCTGGTTCTGCATTTGTTCCCCTTGACCCGAATTATCCCCAGGAACGATTAGAATTAATTTTGCAAGATAGTCAACCCCGATTGATTTTGTCATCAAAGAAAGGGAACGGGGAACAGGGAATAGGGAATGGGAAAGAGGGAACTTTTAATATTTCTTGTTTCCAATGCTTGAAGAGTAGTAAAGTGATGGATTTGTCCACAATTGATTGGACAAGGAAAGGGGAAGAGGGAATAGGGAATAGGGAACTGGGAATAGGAAATAGGGAACTGGGAATAGGAAATAGGGAAGGTCTGAGTTTAAACCTAAATTTAGAAACTAGATCATCCCATCTAGCTTATGTGATTTATACTTCTGGTTCCACAGGGAAACCTAAAGGTGTTTTGGTAACCCACAAAGGAATACAAAATTTGGTTCGGTCTCAAATTTCGACTTTTGGGGTGACTGAATCAAGTAGGGTTTATCAGTTTGCTTCCTTGAGTTTTGATGCAGCGATTTCGGAAATTTTTATGGCTTTGGGGAGTGGTGCGAGTCTCTATTTAAAGTCCCCGGAACATCTTCCTGGACCAGAGTTGTGGTCAACTTTAACTGGGTGGGGAATTACTCATTTAACTTTACCTCCGTCTCTGTTAGCTGTAATTAAACCAGAGGAATTACCATGTTTGCAATCTTTAATTGTAGCTGGTGAAGCTGCTGCTTTGAGTCTTTTCCAACGCTGGAGTACCCCAGGACGGAGGGTGTTTAATGCTTATGGTCCGACAGAAGCAACGGTTTGCGCTTCGATGATGAATGCTGCTGATTTTAGCAATCAACCCAGTATTGGAAGAGCGATCGCTAATGGTGAAATGTATTTGTTGGACGCTAATTTGCAAGTTGTGAAACCGGGGGTACCTGGTGAAATCTATATTGGGGGAGTCGGGTTAGCAAGGGGTTATCTCAATCAACCTGGTTTGAGTGCTGCTGCTTTTGTTCCCCATCCTTTTGCATCAGAACCGGGGATGAGACTTTACCGTACGGGGGATATTGGGGTTTATGACTGGGAAGGAAATATTCACTATGTGGGACGGGAGGATAATCGAGTTAAGTTCCATGGACACCGGATTGAGTTAGGGGAAATTGAAGCTGCTTTGGTTGACCATCCAGGGGTGGACAATGCAGTGGTGTTGTTGCGGTCTGATGTTCCTGGAAGGGAGAGATTGGTGGGATATGTTGTTTTAGGAGAAGGGGAGGAGGTAAGTCCTGGGGAATTTTTGCAGTATCTATCTGGGAAGTTACCGGGATATATGGTACCCAGTGCTGTTGTTGTGGTTGCTGAGTTTCCTTTAACTGTTAATGGAAAAATTGACCGTAAAGCTTTACCTGTACCGGAGGTTGTAAGTTCTTCAGGGGATAGTTTGGTCAGGGAAGTTAATGAAACGGAGGAGATTTTAGCGAAGATTTGGGCTGAGGTTTTGGGGTTAGAAACAGTCCATGTGGATGATAATTTCTTTGCGGTTGGTGGGGATTCAATTGTGAGTTTACAAATAGTTTCTCGTGCTAGGGAAGCGGGATTGGATATTCGTCCCCAGGATATTTTTGCAGCTCCAATTTTATACCAATTAGCGGCTTTGGCTAAACCTTTTAATCAGTCTGTTGAGGTTGTGGAACCGTTGACTGGTGGGGTGAGTCTGGCACCGATTCAACGTTGGTTTTTTGCTCAGAATTTGCGAATTCCATATCAATGGAATCAAGCATTAGCAATTAGGGTAAATGATGAGTTGGATGTTGATGCTTTACGGGTTGCTTTATTGGGGTTAGTGAATCATCATGATGCTTTGCGTTTAGGATTTAAGGGTAATGGAGAGTTGTGGGAACAGTTTTATGCTGGACCTGGGGTTGCACCATCTTTACGTATCAAAAATTTTGGTAGTTATCCTTATGATTTGCAAGCTTATGCTTTGCAACTTGTTGTGGAGGAGGAACAGTCAAGTTTTCGTTTAGATAGTCCTCCTTTGTTGCGGGTTCTTTACGCTAAGAATTTAGAAGAATATGGTAATGTGCTGTATTTGTTTGCGCACCATTTGGTTGTGGATGGAGTTTCTTGGCGGATTTTAATTGAGGATTTAATCCATGGTTATCAACAAGCTGTGGATCAGAAACCAGTTTCTTTCCCTGGGAAAACTTCTTCCTATAGGCAATGGACGGAGTTTTTAAAAACTTTGGCACAGTCGGAGGAAGTTACTGGGGATATTCCATATTGGCAAGAAATTCTATCAGTTGAAGGCGAAACTTTACCTGTTGATGATGATGTTGTGGAGGAGAATAATACGGTAGAGAATTCGGCAGTTGAGTCTGTACGAATGTCTGCTACGGAAACTCTAGCTTTGCTGCAAACAGCAACTGTAAATTATCACGCTGGGATTCAAGAAATTCTCCTGGCTGCTTTTGGGAAAACTCTTACAGATTGGAGTGGTTTAAATCAAGTTATTGTGGATTTAGAAGGACATGGAAGGGAAGATTTAAACCATGGATTGGATTTATCAAGAACTGTGGGTTGGTTTACTTCTATTTATCCTGTTTTGCTGAAGAAGTCCCAGGAAAATATAGACCATGAAACTTTGTTGAAAGAAGTTAAACAGCAAATGCGCAGTATTCCTCATCATGGAATTAGTTATGGTTTGCTGCGTTATTTAAATAATCAAGCCATTGCTGAATTAAGGGATGATTCTTGTGAACAAGGGACGGGCAAAATGCCCATCCCACCTGAGGAAATACAAGGGACAGGCAAGATTCCTATCCCACAAACCCCTCAGAGTCATCCTGCATTTATGCAACACCACAATGAAGAAACTAGAGGAGAAAAGTTAGTTAATGGGAGTAAAGCTGAAGTTAGTTTTAATTATTTAGGACAGATAGATAATCAACAGCAAAATGAGCTTTTTAGTCTCAGTAATGCCCCTACGGGTTTGGGAATTTCTCCCACAGAACAACGTCCTTATCTTTTGGCTGTGAATGCACGAGTGCAAGGAGAATGTTTACAAATTGATTGGTCTTATAGTAAATGTATTTATCGTCAAGAAACTATAGCTTATCTGGCACAACGCTATCTTGACAACCTGCGTTTATATTTGCAAGAATCCTCTAACAATCAATCATCTTTCTATATTAGTAGTGATTTTGGTTTGGTGGATTTGAGTGAAACAGAACTCGATTCTATTTTAGAAGATTTAGAAGATTTAGAAGATTTAGAAGAAACTGAAGTATGAAACTTAAAGATAAAATTGAAAATATTTTTCCTTTAACTCCTTTACAAAAAGGGTTGCTGTTCCACTCTCTGTATAATCCAGAATCTGCGGTTTATTTTGAACAGTTACATTGTCGTTTAGAGGGTAATGTTTCTATAAACGCGGTCAATCAAGCATGGCAAACTTTGGTTAATCGCCATCCTATTTTACGTACTGCTATTATTACTAAAGGACAAACAGAACCTGTACAAGTTGTCTTTCGGGATATTAATTTTAAAGTTGCTCAACAAGATTGGCGTGGTTTAAGTAGTTCTGCACAAGAAGAACGTTTACAAACATTTTTGGAGTCAGATTCTCGTCAAGGATTTGTAATTAATCGTCCTCCTTTAATGCGGGTAACTTTAATTCGTTTGGATGAAGAATGTTGGGAGATGGTATGGAGTCACCACCATTTACTTTTGGATGGTTGGTCGCAAACTCCTTTGATGCGGGAGTTCTTTTTGCTGCATAAGGCTATTGCGGAAAATGTAGAAATATCATTACCTCCAACTCGTCCCTTTAGTGATTTACTGAATTGGATTAAACAGAAAAACCCCGATGAGGAACAAGCATTTTGGCGTAATTATATCGGGGGTTTTGAAAGTCATACTCCTTTGTTAATGATGCCTAATAGAAAACCATCTAACACAGGGAAAAGTGTAGAAATTAGGCTGAAGATAAATAAGGAAGAAACTGCATTACTTAATCAACTAGGACGTAAAAGTAATGTGACTTTGAATACGATTATTCAAGGTGCTTGGGCAATTTTATTAAATCGTTATAGTCGTAACCAAGATATTGTTTATGGAATTACTGTAGCTGGACGTCCTCCAGAATTACCTGGGGTGGAAAGTATGATTGGTCCTTTTATTAATACTTTGCCATTACGGGTATCAGTTCCTGGAGAAGTAAATCTAGATAAATGGTTGCAAGACTTACAACAACAACAGGTACAAATCCGCAACTTTGAACATTCCAGTCTTTTAGATATCCAACGTCAAAGTGATGTACCCCTAGGACAACCTCTGTTTGAAAGTCTTTTGGCTTTTGAGAATTTCCCGGTGGATAAATCTTTAAAAGCGGAAGATTTTGGTCTTTTTATTACTAAAGTATCTTTCTTTGAAAAAACCCATTATCCCCTAACTCTGGTGGTAATTCCGGGAGAGGAAATTTTATTTAAACTAACCTACGATTGCGATCGCTTCCAGTCGGAGGGAATGGAACTACTACTGCAACATTTGCACCAACTGTTGTTAAATATGGTGGAACATTCCCAAGCAGCTTTGGGGAGATTGTGTTTGCTGGAGGAGGGAATAGGGAATAGGGAACAGGGAATAGGGAACAGGGAAGAAGGAATTGGGAGGAGAACAACTTTAAAGGAATGGTTTGCTGATACTGTCAGAAAATATGGCGATCGCATTGCTTTGGTTGATGGTTCCGAAACTATAACCTATGGTGAATTGAATTCCCGTGCTAATCAATTTGCTCATTTCTTACAAAAGCAAGGGGTTGGACGAGATAAAAAGGTCGTTATTTGTTTGCAACGTTCCCAAGAACTAATTCTAGCTATGCTGGGTGTGGTAAAAGCGGGAGGGGTTTATGTCCCTGTCGATCCAGCATATCCTCCTGAGAGAATAGAATATACAGTTAGTGATTGCGAAGCACAACTGATTTTAACCACCACTGCTTTATCTTCCCTGTTACCCCAATCGGTTCCTATGGTGTTTATGGATGGGGAAAATGGAGTCGATTTAGAACCAATTACTGAACCAGTCCAAGAAACCCCTAGTCCTAATCAGGGAGCATATGTTATTTATACTTCTGGTTCCACTGGTAAACCCAAGGGTGTGTTGGTAAGTCAAAGTAATGTTACCCGGTTGTTTAAAAGTACCGAACATTGGTTTGGATTTAATCAGGAAGATATTTGGACATTTTTCCATTCCTTCGCTTTTGATTTCTCAGTTTGGGAAATTTGGGGTGCTTTACTTTATGGAGGAAAACTAGTAATTGTTCCCTATGGTTTAAGTCGCGATCCTCGTAGTTTTCTGCAATTAATCCGGGAACAAAAGGTTACTGTCCTCAACCAAACACCATCCGCTTTTACCCAGTTACTTGTAGCGGAAGATGCTGCACCAACAACAACACCCACTACTTTAAGGTATATCATCTTTGGTGGAGAAGCCTTAAATTTACAAAGTCTGCGTCCCTGGTTTGAACGTCATGGGGAAGAGAGAACCAGACTCGTAAATATGTACGGTATTACAGAAACTACGGTTCATGTCACCTATCGACCTATTACCCGTGCAGATTTAGAAAATGCATCTGGTAGCGTTATCGGTCAACCAATCCCAGATTTGCAAATATATCTGTTGGACTCCTATGGAAATCAAGTTCCTACTGGGGTGATTGGGGAAATTTATGTTGGTGGTGCGGGGGTTGCTTGTGGTTATTTAAATAAACCCCAACAAAATCAACAACGCTTTGTTAGCAATCCCTTTGATCAAAATGGTTCCAGTAGACTCTATCGCACCGGGGATTTGGGTCGTTTTCTCACCAATGGAGACCTAGAATATCTGGGACGTTTAGATCATCAGGTGAAAATTCGCGGTTTCCGCATCGAAATCGGAGAAATACAAGTAGCAATCTCCCAGTTTCCCGGAGTCCAAGAAAATCTGGTGCTGGTTTATGGTGATGGAGGAGACCAACAACAGTTAATTGCTTATCTAGTTTGCGAACCAGGGACACAACCAACCATTGAAACCCTACGTCGTCATCTACAACAGCACCTACCTGATTATATGGTGCCATCCCAATTTATTTATTTAGATAAATTTCCCCTTACAGCTAATGGTAAAATTGACCGTCAAGCACTCCCAACTCCAGAAATCAACAGAGACAACCTAGAAATTGCTTTTGTTCCACCAGAAAACGAAGAAGAAGAAATTCTCGCTCAAATTTGGCAAAAAGTCCTCAGAGTAGATAGAGTAGGAAGATTTGATAATTACTTTGTTCTGGGAGGAGACTCCATCCGTAGCATTCGGGTTTGTTCCCTCGCAGAAGCTGCGGGATTAAAGGTAGAGTTAGAAGAAGTCTTTTCTCACCCCGTATTATCAGAACTAGCTACATCAATTCGGGAAAAGAAAGCACAAGCAACAGAACAAGCAACCCTCACCGAACCATTTGCACTTGTAGCTGCAAAAGACCGAGAAAAACTGCAAAATTGGGCAATTGACGCTTATCCCCTAGCACAACTACAAGCAGGTATGCTGTTTGAGAGTGATTACACCCAAGAGGTTACAGCTTATAATGACCTATTTGGGTTCCGTGTGCATATGCCTTTTGACTTAAAAATTTGGTCACAAGCTTATGCACAGATGTATGACAGACATCCCATATTGCGCACAGGATTCTATATGGGAGAATTTAGCCAACCCCTCCAGGTAATTCCCCAAAAGACCCCAGAAGCGAAAATCATTTTTACAGATTTAACTGGTCTTAGTTCTGATCAACAACAAGCCAATTTACAATCATTTTATCACCAAGAGCGCTTAAATCGATTTGACTGGTCAAATCCACCCCTAATCAGATTTTATCTCCATCGCTTGGATGAGCAAACTCTACATTTAACCTTTGCTGTCCACCATGCAATTTTAGATGGATGGAGTCTCTCCGTATTTATTGCTGAACTCACCAGTTTGTACTTCCATCTTCTAGACGGAAGAGTTCCCTCACTACCCCCATCTCCTCAATTACAATATTCCCGATTTATCGCTTTAGAACAATCAGCACTCAACAGCGAAAATCAACGCTCATTTTGGCAAAAACAACTAACAGGAATTCCCTTTACTAAACTGCCACGATATTCCTCCTCTATAAACAAGAAAGGAACCACAAAAATGGCGAGAGTGGATATTGTCCTGCCAAAATCTATTACATCGGGACTCAAGCAACTCTCCCAAAATAATGGTATTCCTTTAAAAACAGTCCTGCTAGCAATCCATATGCGATTGCTTGGTTTTTGCGCTGGTGAACAAGAAGTAGTAACTGGACTAATTTGTAATGGCAGACCCACAGAACCAGATGGCGATCGCACCTTAGGATTGTTTCTGAATACTTTACCGTTTCGTCTGCAATTAGACGGTGGTTCTTGGATTGATTTAATTAAACAAACCTTTGATGCTGAACAAGGGTTAATGCCTAATCGTCGTTTTCCCTTTGCAGAAATTCAGCGAATGCATGGTCACCAACCACTGTACGAAACTGTTTTTAACTTTGTCCACTTCCATGTTTATCAGGGAATCTTGCAACTGCGGGACGTAGAATTACTTGAATCTAAATCCTTTGATGAAACCAATATTCCTTTGAGTGTAAATTGGAGTCAAGATGTTTTATCCGAAGATTTATTCTTTAACATCACCTACGACAGCAACGAATTTAATCAACAACAAGTTGAAGCAATTGCCGATTACTGTACCCAAATCTGTGCTGCTGCTGCAACCAATCCCCAAAGTAACTATGCAAATACAAAAATAGAACTCAAAGATGTAGGGATTGGAGGACGTGGAGAGGTAATTTTACCAGCTATTAATCCCCAATATTTAACCAGTGAATATGTCCATTCCCTGTTTGAACTCCAAGCAGCCCAAAATCCAGAAACAATTGCCGTTGTCTATGAAAATCAAACTTGGACAAGAAGTCAATTAAATCAAAAAGCTAACCAACTAGCCAGATTTTTACGCTCCCAAGGAATTGATTTAGACCAACCCGTGGGAATCTGTTTAGAACGCTCCTTAGAAATGGTTTACGCCATTTTAGCAGTTCTCAAATCAGGTGGTTGTTATGTACCCATAGACCCCCATTATCCTATTAGTAGAATCCACTCCATGATTGAGGATTCTCGAACTAATTTGGTGCTAACTGACTCCAAAATAGCTGCTTCACTTTTGGCAGATTTAAACACTAACGTCCTGTTCTTAGACCAATTAGAATCAGAAATTTCTGCCCAACCAAACCACAACTTAGAAATTCCCATTTATCCAGAAAATATAGCCTATTTAATCTTCACCTCTGGTTCCACTGGAAGAGCAAAAGGAATTGCAATTTCTCACCAATCTTTAGCACACCATATGGCTTGGTTTGTAGAAGAATTAGGGATGAATAGCAACGATGTATTTCTGCAAAAAACACCATTTAGTTTTGACGGTTCCATCTGGGAATTTTGGGGTCCTTTAATGACTGGTGCAAAACTAGTAATGGCTAAACCAGGAGGACATCAAGACGCTGCTTATTTAATGCAAACAATCCAAAAGCAACAGATAACAATTTTGCAAGTAGTACCTACCTTATTAGAGATTCTTTTGGATGAACCAGAGTTACTTAAATGTTCCAGTTTACGACTAGTATTATCTGGTGGTGAAGCACTCAAAAAACGAGTACTAGATAAATTTAACCAAACCCTAGGACTTAACGCTAGTAGCAAAAATCACCAAAATCAGCATAAGCAGGCAGAGCCTCCAAACCCTGGTAACCAGGCTGAGCCTAGTTACCAGAAGAGTATCCCTGGCTACCAGCGTCACGCTGGTAGCCAAGATCAAGAGACTCTGGCTCTTACTGAGACTGGTACTGGTAACCAAAATCACCGGAAGCAGGCGGAGCCTCCAAACCCTGGTAACCAGGCTGAGCCTGGTTACGAGAATGTAGAGCCTCTGGCTCTTGGTAACCAAAATTACCAGAATCAGGGTGTTGAAATAGTTAATATCTACGGACCTGCAGAAGCGACCTTAAATGCATCTTTCCACCGCTGTCAGGAGAATGAACAAACAGATACTGTTCCCATTGGAGGACCCCTTCCTAATACTTATTTGTATATTTTAGACCCCCATGGACAACCTGTACCTATGGGTACACCGGGAGAATTGTATATTGGGGGACTGCAATTAGCTCGTGGTTATTGGTATGCATCTAGACTAACTGCGGAACGGTTTTTACCTAATCCTTTTTCAGGAAAACCGGGCGATCGCATGTATCGTTCAGGGGATAGGGTAAGGCTGTTACCCAGTGGAAAGTTGGAGTTTCTCGGTCGCATAGACCACCAAATCAAGGTTCGGGGTTTCCGGGTGGAAACTGGTGAAATTATCAGTGTTTTGGAAGCTCAATCCCATGTGGTGAAAGCGATGGTGAAAGCGTTTTCTACACCTAATAAGCCTAATCGATTGGTGGCTTATGTGCAGATGCAATCACCACCAGAATATTGGCAAGAAATGTTACGCTTCCAGGTACGTAATGCTCTTCCTGATTATATGGTGCCATCTCTGTTTGTGGGAGTGGATAGTTTTCCTTTGTTACCCAATGGGAAGATTAACATCAATGCTTTACAGGAACCGGAATCGGAAGAGATTGCTGTTAGAACTAATTATGTTGCACCCCGTAATGAAGTTGAGACTATATTGACCCAAATTTGGCAAGATGTTCTCAAGGTATCCCATGTGGGAATTGACCATGATTTCTTTGAGTTGGGTGGGGATTCTATAGTTTCATTACAAATCATTGCCAAAGCTAAGGCTTATGGTATCCATTTTAGTCCGGCAGATATCTTTAAGCATTCTTCGATTGCGCGGTTAGCACCCCATATTCAGCACCCTGTAGGGGTGCAATGCTTGCACCCAGAACACCCAGAACACCCAGAACACCCAGAACACCCAGAACTAGGAAAGATTTTGTTGACGGAAGGGGAAGTTCCTTTGACTCCTATTCAGCAATGGTTTTTCCAACAGTCCTTGGTTCATCCACAACAGTCTAATCAAGCCATTTTGCTGGATTTAAAGTCAAAGATTTCTCCTGGAAAATTAGAAGGGATTTTGGAGCAAATTACTGCAAATCATGAAGCTTTTCGTTTGAGGTTCCCTCAGCACTCAGATGGGTGGAAACAGTATTTGGTCAAGGATGGAGTTACTATTGCTTTTGATACGGTTGATTTGAAGGGAATAGGGAATAGGGAACTCTTAACAGGGAATAGGGAACCGTCAGAAGAACTGGAACAGGAAATAGCAGCTATTGCTAGTCAGTTTCATGGACAACTTGATTTAGAACATGGTCCTTTAGCACGTGCTGTGTATTTCCAAACTGGTGAGGATAGTGCAAATAAACTGCTGCTAATTATCCACCATTTAATTGTAGATGGAGTTTCTTGGCGTGTGCTACTGCAAGATTTGGCGATCGCTATGGAAGCTTCTGGGGATATTCCTTTATCTAGCGCTAGAGCTGGTTTTGCTCAATATGCTCTACAATTGCATCAACACCAGATGTCTGAATGGGAAACTGACTTAGAATTTTGGCAAAAACAACAGGTTTCTAATCCCTTGCTACCCCTGGATTTGACACAAGATTTGGCTGGTAACACTGAAGGGAGTACAGCTCAAATTGAGTGTAACTTTAGCCAGAGTGAAACTGAGAGTTTGCTGTATGAGTTAACTCGCACTCGTCAAGCTAAGATTCAGGAGAGTTTGCTGACAGTGCTTTTGCAAGCGGTTAGCGATTGGACTGGTGAATCAGAAATAGCGATCGCCACAGAAAGTCATGGACGGGATAATAATCTTACCAATGTTGATATTTTGCAGTCTGTGGGTTGGTTTACGTCGCTGTTCCCTTTGCGGTTGTCAAGGGAAGGTGATGATTTGTTGAGTAATTTGGAGGGTGTCAAGTCGCTGTTGCGGGAATTACCCCATAATGGATTTTCCTATGGTTTGCTTAAGAGTAAATCGGAGTTCGCTGGTTCCCTACCCGAGATTCCCCAGGGAATTGTGTTTAACTACCTGGGACAGTTTGATGATAATTTCCCCACTACAGCACCTTTTTCTCCCTCTTTGTTAGACTCAGGAGTTGCTAATCATCCCCAGAATCAGCGTTACTTCCAGCTAGAAGTTGTGGGTTTGATTTTCAATGGTAAATTGCAAATAAGATTTGTCTATAGCCAAGCATTGCATCGAGAAAGCACAATTCGTCAATTAGCAGATAAGTTTTCTCGTTGTTTAAAGACTCTGTTAGCTGAAAGTCGAACCAGGAAAGAGAGTCGCACCCCTGCTGATTTTCCTTTAGCTTCTGTGAATAGGGAACAATTAGCTGTGGTTTTAGAGGAAACCTCTGATGTAGAAGATATTTATCCCTTGTCTCCCGTGCAGGAGGGAATGGTTTTCCATGCCAATTATGATAGTGGAAATGGTGCTTACATCCAACAGGTGACAGGGGAAGTTAGCGGAGACTTGGATATTGCTTTGTTCCAAAAAGCTTGGGAATATACTCTCCAACGACATCCCAGTTTACGGACTTCCTTTGTAATTCGGGATTTACCACAACCATTACAGCGGGTTCATCGTCAAATCAGTTTACCCTTTGCATACCATGATTGGTCTGGTTTGAATACAGGTGAAATTGCCCAAAAATGGCAAGAGTTATTAACTACAGAACGTCAACAAAACTTCTCCTTAGAAATACCGCCATTAATGCGTTTAAATTTGGTGAAAACCGAAGAGCAAAAATGGCAGTTTTTATGGACTCATCACCATTTGTTGATGGATGGTTGGTCTTTACCCCTCATTTTTACAGATGTAATTAATTGCTACAAAGCACAGCAACAAGGACAACTCTTAAATTGGCGACAACCACCAGCTTACCGTGACTTTATTCACTGGTTGAGTGTTCAATCTTCCAGCGCTGCAAAAACTTTCTGGTCTAATCAACTCCAGGGTTTACAGTCCGCAACCAGCTTAGGACTAAGTAATCCCGCACCCGGAACTTCAGATTACCAAGTTTTGCAAACCACTCTGGGTGAAGAGGTCTATACCAAACTAACGGCATTTGCCCAAAGAAATAAAGTAACTATTAACACCTTAATCCAGGGTGCTTGGAGTCTGCTGTTAAGTCGCTATAGCGGTGATGAAGACATTGTCTTGGGAATTACCGTATCAGGTCGTCCCCCAGAATTAGCCAATGCAGGGGAAATAGTTGGTCTGTTTATCAATACCTTGCCCCTACGAGTTAGACTTGATGCCGCATCCACCCTCAAATCTTGGTTGCAAACCCTACGAGATTCCACCCAGGAAATAAATCAATATTCTTACAGTCGTTTAGTAGACATTCAGGGGTGGAGTGATATTCCTAGGGGACAACCATTGTTTGAATCCATTGTTGTCTACGAAAACTACCCCGTTGCTGAAAGTCTGCGCAAAAACTCCGGTGACTTGACTGTCCATTCCGTTGAATCCCTAGAAAAGACTCATTACCCCGTCACCCTCTATGCTTTGCCTAGTAAAGATTTGTTGCTAAAACTTGCTTTTGCCGAGAATGTAGGCACTAGTGCCCAACGTCAACAACTCCTCCAGGGATTAGTACAAATTCTGTCTGTATTTGCTGACTCTGCACCAGAATTTATTGGGGATATTGGACTGATAAACCAAGCACAAACAGATAACTTGCTGCAAAATGCCTCTAACCACAAATATCAACTCCTGTCCCAAACCCTAAGAGATGACACCCAAATTACAGTCCAACAAATTGTCACTCAGCAAGCATCTTTGACACCCGATGCACCCGCAGTCCAATGGCAAGACAGTTTACTCACCTATAGAGAATTAGAACATAGATCCAATCAAATCGCTCATGCTCTGATTGAATTGGGAGTCAAAAGGGAAACCCTGGTGGGAATATGTTTAGAACGTCATGGTGGTTTATTAGTAGCATTACTTGGTATTCTCAAAGCTGGTGCTGCTTATGTACCCTTAGATCCTGGTTTCCCCCAAGAACGTCTTGACTTTATGGTTGCAGATAGCGGTGTACAGATAACAATTGCAGATAATGCCACCGTCAGCCAAATTAACCATATATCTGCCCAAGTGCTGCTGATTGACCAAGCAGGTTTAATCACTACTGAACAACCCCATACAGCATTACCAGAAATTACCGATAATCAATCCCTGGCATATGTAATTTATACCTCTGGTTCCACAGGTAAACCCAAAGGAGTACAAATCTCACATCACGCTTTAGTCAACTTACTCCTGAGTTTCCGGGAACAACCAGGACTAAGCAATAGTGACGTTCTAGTAGCAGTCACCACCCTATCCTTTGATATATCCATTTTAGAACTATTTCTACCCCTGATAAGTGGAGCAAAATTGGTAGTTGCAAGTCGGGAAACCGTGCGGGATGGATTTGAATTAAAACAACTCCTAGAAGAATCCCAAGCAACAGTAATGCAAGCTACTCCTGCAACTTGGAGACTGCTTTTAGCTGCAGATTGGCAACCCAATGGTGCTTTCCGTGGTTTCTGCGGTGGAGAAGCCATACCCCTTGATTTAGCTGCATCCCTTCTCCATTTAGATGTCCAACTGTGGAACGTTTACGGTCCGACTGAAACCACAATTTGGTCCACCTCCAAAGCCATAAACCAACCCCAAGACGTGCTTTCTATTGGTAAAGGAATTGCCAATACCTCAGTTTATGTTCTAGATAACGCAGGTAATCTAGTCCCCCCAGGGGTGATTGGGAGAGTCTTTATCGCTGGTGCTGGACTAGCACGGGGTTACTTTGGTCAACCCCAACTCACAAGTTTAAAATTTGTCCCCAATCCCTTCTCCCAAAACCCCGGAGAACGATTATATGACACAGGAGACTTGGGACGTTTACTCCCTAATGGTGAAATTGAATTTCTCGGTCGTGGAGACTTTCAAGTTAAAATACGCGGTTTCCGCATTGAACTAGGAGATATTGAAACCGTATTAGCAAATCATCCAGGAATTACTCAAGTAGTTGTGCAACCTTCTGGAGAAAACCCCTCAGACAAAAAACTAGTTGCTTATCTAGTCCCTAAACCCAATACCCAAAAACCCACCATCGAAACCCTGCGGTCATACTTACTAGAAAAATTACCCGACTACATGATTCCTACTGCTTGGGTATTCCTAGATTCTATGCCTTTAACACCAAATAATAAGATAAATAGAAAAGCCCTAAAACCACTTTCTCAAATTGATGATTCCACAAATTACATAGCACCAAAAAATGTAATTGAAGAAGCATTAACCGAAATTTGGCAAGAACTAATTCAGGTCGAAAAAATAGGAATCCAAGATAACTTTTTTGAACTAGGAGGACATTCTTTAATCGCAGCCCAAATTCATGCCCGCATGAAAAAAATCTTTGCTATCGACTTCTCCCTCAGAGAACTATTTGACTCTCCCACCATTGAAAAAACAGCCCTCCTACTCTTACAACAAGAAACACAATCCGGACGGACTGAAAAAATATCCCGAGCCTTTTTACGCATGAAACGCATGACACCATCAGAAAAAGCCCAAATCCTCGCCCAAAAACGTAAAAATAATTAAACCCATAGTTTTTTATTGACCGGTTTTTGTTCCCTATTCCCTATTCCCCATTCCCTTTTAACAGAGATTCAATCATGAAATTACTAGTAACAGGATCATCAGGACTAATTGGTTCCGAAGTGTGCCTACATTTTGCCAAACAAGGTTGGAAAATTCACGGTCTTGATAATAACCAAAGAGCTATTTCTTTTAGACCTCAAGGGGATACACGCTGGAATCAACGACGTTTAAAAACTCTGATTCCAGACTTTGTACATCATGAAATAGATATTCGCGATCGCCAAGGAATTCTCGATTTAATTGAGAACCTTCAACCCGATGCTATTGTTCATACAACAGCCCAACCTAGCCACAATTTAGCAGCAACTATTCCCTTTGATGACTTTGATACCAATGCTGTAGGTACATTAAATCTTTTAGAAGCAACTCGCCAATTTGCACCATCATCTCCAGTCCTCAGGTGCCGGAATTATGATTCTACCTGATCAACTCAATCCCCAAAGGTTACGACAAGCAGCCCAACAAATATTAAATGATCCATCCTTCCGGGCAAACAGTGGTCGTCTCGGTGATGCCTGTCCTGCTGCTGGAGGGGCAAAACACTTGCATAAATTAATACAACAATATCTCTCAAATCCAGATTATGACTACGGTGTGATTACCTCATCAAAGAAATAACACCATTAGAAAAAGTTAAACTACTGAAATAGAAGGATAAAAATGATTGAAAACAACCTAAAAAGATGAAAGATATCAATCAACTAATTGCACTAATTCGTGAACTTCGTGATTTTACCCTGTTATGGCTGGGACAATCCCTGTCTGAAATCGGTAACCGTCTCACAGGATTTGGTTTAAGTATTTGGGTATATCAAAACACTCACGAAGTTACAGAATTAAGTATAGTTGTTTTTTTTACAACATTGCCCGGTGTATTAATCACTCCCTTTGTGGGTGCCTTGGTAGATAGGTGGAATCGAAAATGGACAATTATTGTCAGTGAAGTATTTGCGGCTTTAATTACACTTGCCCTTGCACTACTGCTAATAACTGGCAATCTACAAATTTGGCATACCTATATTTCTGCATTTTTTACCTCGGTATGTGGTTCTTTTCAAATGACTGCTAAAGCTGCTGCCCTACCTATGATAGTTCCTAGCAATCAGATGGGGAGGGCTAATGGTTTGATTCAGTTTAGTACAGGAGTCGGACAACTAGCTGCACCAGTTTTAGCAGGTATAATTATCGCCACCCTACAACTCCAGGGTTTGCTGTTGGTTGACTTATCTAGCTATTTTATTGGATTTTTGACCCTATTGCTTGTGAAAATCCCTCAACCTAAAACTACCACCTCAACTCAAGGTATTCGTACCATCTTCAATGATATTATTTATGCTTGGCAAAAAATTTCATCTCACCTGTTTTTGCTGATATTACTGGTGTTTATGACAATTAGTTTCTTCCTTAATGGGATGACAAATGTCTTGATTAATCCGCTGATATTGTCTTTGTTTTCGGCGCAAACATTTGGAAAAATAATGTCAATTGCTGGCTGTGGTATGGTTGCAGGAAGCCTGCTTATGAGTATCTGGGGAGGAGGTAAAAGACTCGTTAATTCTCTATTTATTTTTTCTGCTTTAAATGGGATAGGTTTAATTATCGCTGGTATCAAACCTTCTATTTACACAATCACTTTAGGGATTTTTATTTCATATTTTACCCTACCTATTGTTCTGAGTACTAATAGTACAATTTGGCAAAATAGCTTCCACCCCAATGTTCAAGGACGGATTATTTCTTTGTTCGGTACATTCACAGGCTTGGGCTTAGCTTTAGGAAATATCAGTGCTAGTCCCCTAGCTGACAAAATTTTGTCACCTATGTTATTCCCTGGTGGATTGCTTGCTAACAATATTGGATTATTAATTGAAACTGGTCAAGGACGGGGAATTGGTTTTTTGATGGTTATAGAAGGACTGTTATTTTTTGTGATATCACTTAGCTTTTACAATTATTTCGCCTTTCAAACCATAGATGAAGAAATGTTAGTTGTTGATGAAGAAATAGTAGATGAAGAAACAATTAATAGGTTGGTTAATAAACGCAACAAAGTAACAAGTTCTTAATGGCAATAACAGGTGTTTGATTTAGTCTAAATAAATAGACAAAACAAATTCAACTTGATAATCATTGGGGGGTATTTGTGGATGGAAAATTTCACTACTACAACGGACGAAGATACTATGAACCTACACCAGTGGGTTGCTGAACCATCTGGAACATTACAGATTCGGTCAATGTCAGATGGAGATGGAATTAGTCATAAAATTCGTTTTTCTCTAGTAATTCCTACTTATAATGAATCTGCAAATATCGCCAATTTAATCAGCAAATTAAGCTTTGTATTGGATACTGTGCTACCTTCCCAGTACGAGTTAATCGTTGTCGATGATAATAGTCCAGATGGTACTTGGGAAATTGCTCAATCCCTGACAACTGAATATCCTCAACTACGAGTAATGCGACGCACAAGGGAACGGGGTCTTTCCTCAGCAGTGATTCGTGGGTGGCAAGTCGCATCCGGTGAGATATTGGGTGTGATTGATGGTGATTTGCAACATCCCCCAACAGCGCTACTGCAAATGTTAGCAGCAGTTGAGGAAGGAGCAGATTTAGTTGTTGCTAGTCGCTATGTCACAGGTGGTGGAGTCAGTAATTGGCACATTATCAGACGTTTCTTGTCTCGTGGTGCCCAATTCTTGGGATTGATACTTCTACCAGGGGTTCTCAGTCGGGTTTCAGACCCCATGAGTGGTTATTTTATAGTCCGTCGGGGAGCGATCGCCAATAAAATCCTTAATCCCGTAGGATACAAAATTTTACTGGAAGTAATCGCTAAGGGAGAAGTAAACCAAGTATCAGAAGTTGGCTATGTTTTTCAAGAACGTCTGGAGGGTGAAACAAAAGTCACCTCTAGACATTATGTGGATTATTTGCGTCACTTGTTGCGTCTGCGTTTCAATGTTGGTGTCCAGGAGAAAAAGGATTTTCTACAGCAAAAACGACCCCCGATTTGGTTAAAAATCTTAGTAATTAGCCTGATTGGTTTAGGGATTTTCTTCCGTTTTGCCCACCTAGGACAAAAAGTTTCCTGCTGTGATGAATCTTGGACATCCTTAGCAATTTCTGGTCACACGGTAGCTGAGGTAAAAGAGGAAGTTTTTCACCATCAAGGTACAATTCCTATTACCAATTTCCACAAATATCAACACATTAATCCAGACCGTGATGTGGCTGATACGGTAAATTATTTAATCACCTCAGACCCCCAACATCCCCCCTTATATTATGTAATGGCGAGATTATGGACGCAAGTTTTTGGGGATTCCCCGACTGGGGTGAGGAGTTTATCAGCAATTATGAGTTTGTTGATATTTCCTAGTGTCTATTGGCTGTGTTTAGAGTTATTTAAATCCCCAATTGTAGGATGGATAGGGATGGCTTTGATAGCCGTTTCTCCCTTACAGATATTGTTTGCTCAAGAAGCACGTCAATATAGTTTGTGGATGGTAACAATTCTAGTATCAACTGCTGCTTTATTAAAAGCCATCCGTCGGCAAACTAAAGGTGACTGGGCTGTGTATACCCTCACTTTAGCCTTGGGCTTATACACCCATTTATTTACTGTTTTGGTAATGATAATTCATGGTCTTTATCTGTTTGTTCAACAACAGTTTCGCTTCAGCAAAACCTTAATAAATTATCTCCTTGGCACCATTGCTGCCTGTTTGATGTTTTTACCCTGGTTGATTGTGATTGTCACCCACATTCAGACAACAGTAGAGTTAACTTCAGGGTGGACATTAAAAATGATTAATAATCCCTTTGAACTCATCGCTATTTGCTTAATTCGAGTCAGCAGAACATTTTTTGATTTTAATTTAACTTCAGATACATTCTGGATTGATAGTTTAGCTGTAGAAGGTTCTTTATACTATAGTATTCCTGGATTAATATTCAGTTTAGCTTTGATTATTTATTTGGGATATTCGCTTGTCAAATTACCTCACAAAAAAAACAGTTTATTGCTTGTTTTCTTGGGAGGACTCTTTGGTCTATTCTTAATCATCTATGACCTAACTTCTGGAGGAATTCGCTCCCTGCAACTCCGCTACCAATTGCCTTTATATCTAAGTATAGAAATCCTCCTAGCCTATGTTGTAACTTTCCATATTTTCTCACAACATATTTGGCGGCAAAAAATTGGGCAATTTATGATACTGGGATTACTAATGGTTGGATTAATTTCAGATGTGAAAATTTTCTCCTCCCAGAATTGGTGGACTCAATTAAATAGCAAATTTATCATCCAAACAGAACAAATTCTCAATCAATCAGAGAAACCTTTATTGGTAATTAATGACTCTTCTATTAATTTAGGAGATGTCCTCACCTTAAGTCATAATTTGTCCAAAGTTCATTTATTACCAATAGCAGACAATAATCTGGTTCCTATTCCCCAGAACTATACTCATATTTTCTTTCTGCAAAATAATAGTATTTTATTCCAGCAACTAAAGCAGAATCAAAACTACTCCTTGACAACAATTAAAACCCTGAAACCATCAGGAGGTTTGTGGCAATTCCAGAAAATTAAACAATCCTAAACGAAGTCAAAAGTCACATATACCTGCAAAGAGGTTGCTCTGATGCGTCTTGTAAAAGTCAAACAGTTTATAGGATAGACTTTTGAGCAATTTTAAATGTTCTATAGCGGTTTGCCGTTGATTACAATACAAAGGAAATCGGTGAAATTAGGGGGATGTCCATTCTACTATTATTGTATTTGCATAAGAGTGAAAACCGCTATATTTACGCCCTCGCTGTACTAGAACTGCTGTGGGTCATTTCAATTATCAATTATCACTTAAAAGCCTTTACCAATGACCAATGACAACCCTAACTAGCTCACTTTATTTGTATAATTTTACTTATCATTGTTGGAGATTGTACAAGTGGTCATGATAAAGTAAAAATATCAAGTGAGGAGAAACGGAATGAATCAGGATATTGAGGTTAATGGTCTCATAAATCGACTATCCTTTAGTTATTCCTGGGACTTTGTGAATCGGCTGATTCGTTTTGTCGTAGTGGGTTTAAGTGGTGTATTTGTAGATATGGGAGGATTCTATGTTTTGCATACCTTGCTGGGTTGGGTGTTAACTCCCAGCGCAATGCTTTCAACAGAATTGGCAATTATTAATAATTTCATCTGGAATGATGTGTGGACTTTTGCTGATGTGTCCTTGCAGCAACCCCTAATTACTCAACGGTTACAACGTTTTTTGAAGTTCAACTTAATTTGTTTATTGGGTCTGATTTTCAATATTTTAATTGTAGACTTTCTGTTTTACAAATTTGGGGTGAATGAATACATAGCAAAAGTGGTAGCTATTATTTTTGTGACCTTTTGGAACTTTGGGATCAATTTCAAGGTAAACTGGCAAGTAAGGAAGAAAGTAGACAGTAATTAATTGTCGTTACCCAAAAAACGGCTACAAATTTTGGCATCGCTGAAAGGGATGAATATGACTAGAGTGGGTATCCCTCCCACTTAAAAATATCAGCAACGGGTACAATCCCCATTTGACAAAACTATTAAAATCATCCCCCATTTATGCAACGTCCAAATTTCATCTCTGAGCGAATTTTATTAACATTCAACATTTCTAGTATATGCGATACTTTGACGAATACTGTGAAGTAGATCGAGACCCTAGGATTGCACCATTTACCTGGGTATTTAGAAGTGATGAGAAAATCTGCATTACTTTTGGTGTTCACTTGTCTAAACATCCAGATTATGGTCAAATAGCCTATGAGTTTAATGATGGACAGGGTTATTGTGATTTAGATCGCATCACAGCACAGACTGAAAATATTACAGAAAATGGCTTCAAAATGTTTTCAGTCACCTTACCACCTATCAGTAACGGGGGAGGATATAAATACAGATTAGGTTATGTAGATACCTTTGGTAATAAACATACCTGTGGGCAATCGCGTTTTGTGCTTGTCTGCGATGAAGCACCCCGATCAATAACTGAAATTCCATCAGAGTTTCTGGGGTATGCCAAGGATCAACCCCTCTATGGACCAAAACCAAGAATTAAAATGACATCGAGTCCCCAAAATTGGGACGCACGTCTGTTTTACTCTATAATCATAGATAGATTTTCCCGGGATTCTTACAGCAACCGCACTGGTTTAGGAGCAGTTAACTACGATCCTTCTTGTCCCTATGCAAGTCATGGTGGGACAATTCAGGGGGTGACCTCAAAGATAGAATACTTGAAGTCCCTGGGAGTGGGAGCTATTATCCTCAGTCCTGTCTATGTCAACGCTACAGACGGTTATCATGGCTACCATCCCATTCACCTGTTAATGGTTGATCCACGTTTGGGTACCCTCAACTGTGTGCGTGAGTTAGTTGCTGAAGCTCATAAAGCTGACATTGCCGTCATTTTAGATGTTGTTAACAATCATATCGCAGATAGCATTAATTGGGAACATTCTGGTGGTCCCAAGGAGGGAGAATTTAAATATATACAAGGTGATGACTCCGCAGTTCTGCCTTTTCCCGTAGAAGCACGTAACACATTGCTCTTCCACGGACCAGAATATACTGATATGGTGAATCAAAGACTGTTTGGTTTCCTGGAAGATTGGCGAACAGAAACAACTTATGTGCGTGAGTTATTGATTCAACATCTAAAATACTGGATTGCTCAAACAGATATTGATGGCTTCCGATATGATTCAGCTCGTCACGTTGGTCTTGATTTTTGGGAACCTTGTGTAGAAGAGATATCAAGGTATGCTAGCTATCTAGGAAAAAATCAATTTCTACAAATAGCTGAACACGCTGGTAGTAGTCATGAAGAAGTAATTGAATACAATAGTGCCAAATTCACAAATTTGATTGATTACCCTACCTATTATGCCGTTAAACACTCACTAACTGACAGCAATTGGCTAGGAGGATTGGCAGATTATTTTTGTGGTTTTCTAGCACCATCACAACCGTATCATGCTGGTTGGTGGAACAATTTGATGTTCCTTGATAACCAAGACACAAGTAGAATCTTTCATCATTTTTTGAGTCAAATACCAAGCCGAGATTATACTCGTATCCGTCTTCACTTTGCACTTGCTTGCTTGATTTTAGGACCGCAAATACCTTCTATTTATCAAGGAACAGAACAGGAGTTTTCTGGTGCTTTAGGAATGTATGAACGCCACGAAGGAGAGTGGATTGGTCATGATTGCTATGTGCGGGAAGATATGTTTGATAATCCTGCTTGTGTTTGGAAATTTGGTCCAATTAACCACAAATCCTTTGAGCCATACAGCACAAAACATGCAACTTTTTCACTGATTCGACAACTTAGTGAAATTCGCTTGCAAAACCCACTAATTCAAACTGGAACTCGCACTCTATTATGCTCTAGAAATAACGGTTTGTGGTGTGCAATCATTCATAGTCAAACTGGTGAACAGCCACTATTTATTGCCATGAACTTGGGAGCAACAGAAGTATTTGAACAGGCTTTAGAAATTCCTAGTTGGTATGGCGAATTCTTGGGAGTCGATATGCTCATCGCTACATCCGGTGGAGTATTTCATCTTGTGGAAAATGGTATGCGAATTAAACTTCCACCATTCACATTTGTCTTAGGACGACTCTTACAAAGTGAAAACAAAACTGTTGCATAACTCATTATCGAAAGCATACCAATTTTTCACAATTTAGTTGATTTTACAAGCCCCAACCTAGCCCAGATTGGGGTATTTCACCTAATAGGAATGTATTTTTTCCCTGAATTCCATAGTAGGGACGGGGTTACCCCGTCCGGACGGGGTTAACCCATCCTTAACCCGTCCCTATCCCTACTCACTCCTGTGTCCCATTCTTTTTTCAAATCGGTATATATATCCGTTGCTAAACCTCGTCCAAGTTGAAACCTGGAGTTTGTCAAAAGGGAATAGGGAACTCTTAACAGGGAATAGGGAATAGGGAATAGGGAATCAAAAACTATGGGTTTCAAAATAGACATGGTTTATATCTTTAAAATAGCCTCGAAAAAAACAAGAAACATTAAAGATTATGTAAATTATATTTTTATCGACTTGCGGTATTTACGGATTTCTGATTGAATTACCATATATAAACAAGTTTTCCCTTGAAATTAGGACTTATGCAACTGGCATATTCATACTATTTGGGTACTAAAGTACTGACTACGAACTAAAAATTACGTAAGTCCTGGAAATATCAGAACTTGTTTTCAGAAAAAGAGTGGTTCCAGTCTCTGGATTCATCGGGGTAATTACAGTTTCGATAAAAAAATCAAAATAAGTTAATACAACTTAATAAAAATCACAACCGGAGTTAATAAACTAGATGAAAAATAGACATAAATATTTGTTGGGATTAGCAGCAGCGATGATTCCCTTGGCAATCATGAACCCAGTACAAGCTGCTACCTTATTTACAACAAATCTCAATTCAGATTTAGTTCCTGATGTAGATTCCAATGCCACAGGTAGTGCAAGTTTTATTTTAAATGATGCTGAAGATGAACTGAAGTACGAAATTGAAATTCTCGGAGATATAGCTAATTTAGGATTAGAAAATACAGGGAATAAAGTCACAAAAGTCCATCTTCATGTCATTGAAGGTGATGAATTTAGAAATGGTGAAATATTCGATGATGGTAAACATGTTTTTAACGTGTATACTCCTGATGATAACGACTTGGAAATAATCCAAGAAGTAGATAAAGTTACCTTCAAAGGCATGTGGGATGCCAACGATTTTGTTCCTGAAAATCCCACATTATTGGATAATAGGAAATTAGTAGATCAATTAGACAATTTATTTACTGGTAATCTCTTTGTGAATGTTCACACTGTAGACAATCCTAGTTCCGAAATTCGAGGCATAATTAAACAAGTACCAGAATACAATAGTTCCTTCGCATTCCTGATTGCAGGTTGCACCTATTTACTGTGGAATCAGAAGAAATTAAAGAAAACTAAGAGCTAATTTCATTAGGAATAATAACCGTAAGGGGAAAATTTTTCCCCATTTTATACCATAAGTAAATATCCCCTTTGTACTCGAATATAGTAAGGAAATTTCCCCAGGCTACATCACTTATTTCCTTGGCTAGCTTACGGTTTTTTACCATTCCCTTAATATTCAGACTTATTTTGTGCTGGTAATCTAGCCCTAGATTAACCACTACTTCCTCAACCTTAGCTACTCTTAATCTCCCTTGGTAAATTCGTTGTTTATCAGTAGAACCCAGCATTGTCCAAGTGGCAGTTTTGACTTCATCACTACAATGTTGGGCACTGCGAATGATTTCTAACCAACTGTTGGCTTGTTGTAGCAATAGATAAAACTCATCAAGGCTTGGAGCCTTTTTTTCCTCAATTGCAGTTTCTTCTTCTACAACAAAAATATCATTGCTGCTGTCATCCTCAAAAGCACAGCTAGCATTTTCAGCATAATCATTCTGTTGTGGATTTTCTGCTGCTGGTTCTACTTCTGATGCTGTTGGGGATGCTTCAGGAAATTGAGTATGATTTTTTTCTGTAACACTAGTATTTTCACTGTTAGTAAAACTGGAGTCAGATTGCACTTGGGACTCATCCTCAACCATTATCAACCGTCCCTCTTTAAATGCCTGTCTCAAGGAAATTGCTTCTGCCACAATCTGCTGTGCTGACAATCCCTCTTCATCCACCATCCTTTGCAAAAGTGTCCCTGTCCTATAATCTTCTTCGTGGATGGGGGGAATTTGGCAATA